>OGFW01000844.1_pt1 | contig 28593 bp, 14 predicted proteins | sample 1570991 | NCBI WGS metagenome assembly OGFW01 (sample SAMEA2582074, study PRJEB24529) | metagenome | biome: Human gut stool | place: China | collected 2011
TTTATTATAATGTTATCACTCGGATAACGGTATTTTGTATTCTTTTTCTGTTTGACAATTCCCAACATCAATGTTATCAATCCCACACGTCCGATAAACATCAACAAGGATACCAACAACTTACTGGCATCACACAAATGAGGGGTCAGATTCAGACTGGATCCCACAGTACTAAGTGCAGAGACACATTCGAAAGTCAATGCCATGATGGAAACACCCGGTTCGAGTATGCTCAATGTGAAAATAAAAATGAATGACACTCCCAATGACATGACTACTGTTGCATTGGAACGCCGGATTGAATCGTAAGATAATTCTCTGCCAAACACCTCTACCCGTTCAGTACCACGCAATACGGCTACAAGATTCAGAACCACAACTGCAAAAGCGTTCACTTTCACACCACCTGCCGTAGACTGTGAACCACCACCAACCCACATCAAGAATAGATAAACCAACAAAGTCTGCACGCTCAACGATGCCAGATCGACACTACTAAAACCGGCTGTTCGAGGACAAGTGGCATTAAAGAAAGCTTGTGTCCATTTGTCTGCCAAAGGCATACCGGCAAAAGAAGCATTCCACTCAAAAGCAGCAATAGCTAATGTACCGATTAATAAAAGCAGGAAAGTCATGATTAACACAATCTTCGTATTCAGGTTATAAAGATGCTGCATTTTGTGACGATCCAGTTTGCGTGTACGGACCAATTTCCAGAAACGACGTAGGTGATATAATACAATATCCTTGAAATTGACAAGAATGGGGAAGCCGATACCACCGAAGATTATCAGCAAAGAAACAGAAATAAACAGTCCATTATGATTGGTCATCACCATCGGATTCCCTAAATTACCGGAAAGTGTAGAAAAACCCGCATTACAAAAAGCTGATATAGCATGGAAAGCAGCAAAACCTAACTCGCCTTCCAAAGTCATTCCCAGCGTACCGTGAATACTAAACCAAATCGAAACCATGCCAATCCCTTCAATGACTAGGGTAAAGCCCAATATATATAATAAGGTGGACAGTAATGAACCTAACGAATTGGAACTAACCATATCACGTACAACAAGCTGATTATAAATGGAGGTGTTTCCCATGAAGAACATGGCAAAGAAACTGGTTAATGTCATCACTCCTAATCCTCCAATCTGAATCAACAGGATAATGACAACTAATCCGGAAGTGGTGAATGTAGTGGATACATCTACCGGAACCAAACCTGTAACACATACGGCACTGGTAGCCGTAAATAAAGAGTCTACCCAGGTAATACCATTCACCGTGCAGCGCGGAAGCATCAGTAGACCTGCTCCAATCAGGATAATAGCCATAAAACTGACTGCCAATATCAAAGACGGATTGGTACGCCGTCCCAACAGGCGCACCAGCCCATTGGATAAGTTGAGGAAAGAAAGGACTAGTAATAACAGGAGATGATAAAACTTCCCATGCAGGAATTCCCAAATCTGCAAAATAGCTCCTTCTTCTTCCGGACGGTGAAAAATGACGGGTACTAGAGTAAGATATAATAACCCGCTTAATATCCAGGCTAATCGCCGGTATTGTTTTTTAGTATTCCGGTATTCCAGTGAAATATGTAAAGTAACATCAATCAGAAAGATAATCCAGACAGTTTTATACAATGTCTGCAAATTAGCCACTTCATCTACGGATAAGGAAAAACCGTGTTCATATACTACTCCAACAATCAACAACAGAGATGCCAGATAAGTGAGTGCTTCTACCAGTCCTAACAGGATACGTACATAGGGTTTTAGCAGTTTATTCTGATACAATAAAAACTTATGATAAATCTTCATATCATCTTTTTTAACAGGGTCGTGCAAACTTAAGTAAAATAACAATTAGAACCGATTCTTTGTTGACAAAATTTTCTGAATATTAAAAAATTGAGTACTTTTGGCAACAAGAAACTAAAAAACTACAATATTATGAGTGAAAAAAGAAAACGGTATATCTTACCCGAAGAAGAAATTCCACACTACTGGTACAACATTCAGGCGGATATGGTAAACAAACCTATGCCTCCGTTGCATCCGGGAACCAAACAACCACTGAAAGCGGAAGACTTGTATCCGATTTTCGCTAAGGAACTGTGTCATCAGGAACTGAATCAGACCGATGCATGGATCGAAATACCGGAAGAAGTGCGCGAAATGTATAAGTACTATCGCAGTACTCCGCTAGTTCGTGCTTACGGATTGGAAAAAGCACTCGGTACTCCGGCTCATATCTATTTTAAGAATGAAAGTGTCAGCCCTATCGGTTCACATAAGTTGAACTCTGCATTGGCACAGGCTTATTATTGCAAAGAAGAAGGAGTTACCAACATCACCACTGAAACCGGTGCCGGACAATGGGGAGCCGCTCTTTCTTATGCAGCTAAGGTTTTCGGTTTGGAAGCTGCTGTTTATCAGGTAAAAATCAGTTATGAACAAAAGCCATACCGCCGCAGCATCATGCAGACTTTCGGAGCACAGGTAACCCCTTCTCCATCCATGTCTACCCGTGCCGGTAAGGATATTCTGACTAAACACCCTACTTATCAGGGTTCATTGGGAACAGCCATTTCTGAAGCTATTGAACTGGCACAAATGACTCCCAACTGTAAATATACGCTTGGTTCTGTACTTAGCCATGTTACTCTTCATCAGACTATTATCGGACTGGAAGCCGAAAAACAGATGGAAATGGCAGGCGAATATCCGGATATCGTAATCGGTTGTTTCGGAGGTGGTTCCAACTTCGGAGGTATCTCTTTCCCATTCATGCGTCACACGATACAGGAAGGAAAAAAGACTCGTTTCGTTGCTGCCGAACCTGCATCTTGTCCGAAACTGACACGTGGTAAGTTCCAGTATGACTTCGGTGATGAAGCCGGATATACTCCATTGCTACCGATGTTTACCTTAGGACATAATTTTGCTCCGGCCCATATCCATGCCGGCGGTCTTCGCTATCATGGTGCAGGTGTCATCGTTTCACAGTTGCTCAAGGATAATCTGATGGAAGCAGTAGATATACAGCAATTGGAATCTTTCGAAGCAGGTTGTCTGTTTGCACAGTCTGAAGGTATTATTCCGGCTCCAGAGTCCAGCCACGCTATTGCAGCAGCTATCCGCGAAGCTAACAAATGCAAAGAGACAGGAGAAGAAAAAGTGATTCTGTTCAACCTTTCCGGACATGGACTGATCGATATGACTTCTTATGATAAGTATTTGGCCGGTGACTTGGTAAACTATTCATTGACTGATGATGATATTCAGAAGAATTTAGACGAAATAGGAGATTTAGCTAAATAATAAATTGCCTGCCAGTTTCAAGTTTCACCACAGATTACATAAAAGAAACATCGATTCTGCATTGATAATCTTTGAATTACAATCAAATCCGTGCTAATTCTATGATCTGTGGTGATTCTTTTCCCACACCCCTTATTTATTTTCTCTATTGAGCATCTCCATATATTCACTGGGAGACATTTTTTCCACACTCGCAAAATAACGGTAAAAACTGGAGCGGGAGGTAAAGCCGCTCAAAAACATTAATTCCTTTACTGTAAGCTCCCTTTTCAACTGTGCCTGTTCTTTAAAATACTGCAAACGGTAGAAATTAATATAATCTCTGAAACCGGAAAAGCCATCATAATGAAGAGCCTTATTGAGTCTGTTTTCATTCGTATTCAAATCATTCAGAAATTCCTGCAAGGAATATTGAGGATTAGTAAATGGTTTACTATGTTTCATGAGACTTTGCATCTGGTTGGATAGTTCAAAAACGACAGGCGAAACCGCAATTTCCCGGATGGCTTCTATTTCTTCCATCTCCAGCTCTTCTACAGGCTGGGGAGGTAAAGAAAGTGGATTCTCATTACGCAAATATAGTATATTTAAAAAAAGGACGGGAAGGATTACAATATAGCCGAACACGTTAAAACATAATCCACTAGTGCCCAGCATCAACCAAATATAGCCGGACATGATGATAGCAAAACACATCATATAAATAGACATTGCCTGGCTCTGTTTACGCCGGACGGGAATCCATCGTCTCATATATGGAAAGAGGAAATTTACGGAAGGAGTAATTACACTGATTATAAACAGCATCAGCCTTACCCGTACATCCCGTTCACCAATATTCTCCCGAATGGAAGCAAAAGATTTTAGAGTAGTATAGTGACCGTTAAAAAACTCATAGCAACAAGCTATACATGTAATCAGCAAAATAGGGATACATAAACTGACGACTCTTGAAAAAGTCATCCATCCCGGTTTCAATGAGGCTATAGGAAAAATAGAAAAGAACTGAAAAAAGACAATCACCCGGACAATATGCCATATCGAAAGATGATTCATCGGAACTTCAGTAAAACGCGGAATCGTCTCCTCACCTCCTCTACTGAAAATCCACATCCATTCCAGATTATCACACAAAAGAAGAAGGGACAGAGTGATAGCCAATACTCCCCATGCTTTTGTCAGTCCATTATTATCTGAAGAACGTGAATAAACAAGTATTCCCAATACCAAGCCCACAATATCCAACAACAATTCAATGCAGAGAACAATTACGTTTACCATGTTTTTTTTGTTTTGAGCGACAAAAGTAGTCTTTTCGCGAAAAGAACGGGAGCATCCCACTCGTAAAAAGCGTCCCAATATAGGGAGATTTGCTAAAATGGGAACCATTTGGGAGTAATATATTTCAGACTTTTCACCTTTACTAATACTTTTGTGGCAGCATTCACCCCAAACAAGAATAAATTATAATATGACGCGCTACTTAAAGAATATGGAAAAGGAAATCACTATCGAAAATCAGGTAGAGGAAATTGCAATAATTGCCCAATTCATCGAAGAATTAGGCATGTCATTACATTTACCTTCCGGCATAACAATGAGTCTCAACCTAGCTATTGAAGAAGCAATAAGCAATATTATCCATCACGGTTATCCTCAAAATCAAAAAGGTGAAATTACATTGAGAACTTCTGTGGCCCCCGGCCTACTGATTGCCCAGATTATTGACGATGGTATTTCATTCGATCCCACAAAATCTGAAAATGAAGCATCAGAAAATGCACTATCCCTGGAACAGCAACTGACACAAGGTTTGGGACTCTTCCTGATTCGCCGAACAATGGATAAAGTAGAATATCATTCGACGGACAACCAAAACGAACTAATCCTGACTAAAAATATAGAAATGGATTTCAAACCGGAAGCAACTCTTAAAACGAATTTATGTAAAATAGAGGAAGTAATCATACTCACTGTTGAAGGACGATTGGACACTGCCAATACCAACGAATTCAATGCTCTCATCCAACCTTTATTAAACGTTCAGAATCCTAATATAATAATCAACTGCGAAGGATTACTATATATCAGCAGTTCCGGTTTAAGAAGCCTGATAACCCTCCAGAAAAGTGTAAAGCAACACAACGGACAACTTGTATTAGAAGCTATGCGTGCGGAAATACGGAAAATATTCGATATGACAGGCTGTTCCGGCCTTTTTATCATTCGTTAATTCCATTGATAATGAGAAAAGCATCTATTATTTGCAGTATCTTGCTATCTCTGTTCTTTCTGACAGAACCGGTGAATGCACAATCCATTAATCTCACACCCAAATGGACGGCACAAGCACAATTTGCAGGCTATTACGTAGCCGACAAACTGGGATTCTACAAGGAAGAGGGACTTGACGTACATGTGGTACATCCTTCGCTTTCGGCAAGCTCTTTTTCTTTTCTGCAGAAAGGGTATTCGCAAGCGGTAGTTATGAACCTATCGTATGCCTTGACTGAATATTTTGCAGGTGCACAGATAGTTAATATCTTGCAAACCTCACAGGAAAACAGTCTGATGCTTGTCAGTCGTTCGCCACTCAAGGGTACTTCATCTTTGCAACATAAGAAAATAGGGGTATGGAATCATCTTAGTCAAGAACTACTGGATCAAATAGCCAACAAATATCAACTCCAGGTGGAATGGATACGTTTCAATGGAGGAGTCAACATTTTCCTATCGAAAGCTGTAGATATTTGTCTCGTAGGAAGTTACAATGAGTTTCTACAACTAATTGAAGCCGGTGTAAAGACTGATTCTATTCATATCATGCATTTCGCAGATTATGGATATAACTTGCCAGAGGACGGACTTTATGTTAGCAGAGAATTCTATCAGAAATATCCCCAAGCTGTACAGAAATTGGCCCGTGCCAGCATACGTGGCTGGGAATGGGCAAACGAACACCGCGAACAAACATTGGATATCATAATGGAACAAGTGCATCAACACAACATAGGAACCAACAGATATCACCAGCGTAAAATGTTGGATGAGATCTTACGGCTACAAACAAACAGGAAGAGCGGGCAACGTCCCTATCGGCTAAGCCGAGAAGTATTTGATCTGGCAACTAGTATTTTGTTGCCAGATCAAATCAAAAACACCAGCAACATTCGTTATGAAAATTTCGTAAAATAATCACATTCATTCATGAAACACACTTTTCCCGTTCCTTTGCAACCCGGCTAAGTATCTACGTACTTTCCTTTACGTTGATGATCTTTGCTACTATTATGGCGTTATTTTATTATTATAGCCACCAGAAAGTAACGGATTTTGCCATTGAACGCACTCATGGACTATTAAGTAACATTGCAACTGAAATCAGCGGTCAGCTATTGTCAGTAGAGACTACCATAGAGCAGTCCGTTTGGATATTGGAAAAAAACATAGATCACCCGGATTCTTTACATAATATTATTGAATCTGTTGTTAGAAACAATCAGTTCATTGTAGGAAGCGGCATCGCTTTCGTCCCCGATTATTACAAAGAAAAAGGGAAATATTTTATGCCTTATGCTTCTTTCAAAGATGAAATAAATGGCGAGATCACTTACCAGGTATTGGGTAGCCAGAATTATGACTATCCATGCATGGACTGGTATCTCATCCCCCAACTGCTTAAACAACCTTACTGGAGCGAACCTTATTATGATGACGGAGGGGGAAATTTCATCATGAGTACTTATGCCAAACCGCTGTTTGACAGTGATGGAAAATTAGTCGCAGTCTTTACAGCCAATATATCACTGACACAATTCACTGATACAATCAGCTTGCTGAAGCCATATCCTTCCAGTTACACCTATTTAATCAGTCGCAACGGAAGTTTCCTGACTCACATGGATAGAAATAAGATCATGAACGAAACGATATTCTCTGAAGCCTTTGCCAAAGAGAATCTTGCACAGGAACAGATCGGACATGAAATGCTGGCAGGACACACCGGAACCATGCGTTTCGATAACAAAGGAGTAGATTCGTATGCATTTTACACAACTATTCCCCAGATTGGATGGTCAGTATGCACCGTTTGTCCAAGCCAGATTATTCTTCAGGAACTAGACAGTACATCCCGAACAATCATCTACACTTTTATAGTGGGGATGATAGCCCTATTCCTGATTGTGTACAGCATCATCCGACGCCTTGTCCGCCCACTGGAGAAATTCTCCGAGTCAGCCCGCGAAATTGCGACCGGACGATTTGATGTTATCATACCAGAAGTGCATTCCAACGATGAAATCAGAGATCTATACGATTCGCTTATCTTCATGCAGCACTCTTTATCTACTTACGTAGTTGAACTAAAAGACACGACTGCCAGCAAAGAACGGATTGAAAGCGAGCTTTCTATAGCTAGGGAAATACAAATGGGAATGCTTCCCAAGATATTCCCCCCCTACCCCGAACGTAGTGATGTAGATTTGCATGCCATACTTCACCCTGCGAAAGAAGTAGGCGGAGATCTTTATGACTTCTATATGGATGGCAACCGCCTCTACTTCCTAATCGGGGATGTATCAGGAAAAGGCGTACCCGCTTCTCTGTTTATGGCAATCACCCGCAGTCTGTTCCGTACTTTATCTCAGCAGGTGCTTTCACCGGCCAAGATTGTGACGGACATGAACAATTCGATTTCTGATAATAACGAATCCAACATGTTTGTCACGCTTATTGTCGGAATCCTCGATTTGGAAACGGGGAAACTGAAACTGTGTAATGCCGGACATAATCCTCCCATACTGATTCGTCCGGACGGACAGGTTTCTTTCCTTGAATTCAAGACCCAGATATTTGTTGGTGTCATTGAAGAATTTGCCTATACCGAAGATGAAACGACATTGGAAAAAGGAAGTAAATTGTTCCTTTACACCGATGGAGTGACAGAAGCTGAAAATACAGAGAAAGAGCTATATGGAGACGAAAAGTTATTGAAGACATTGTCTGATAATAACACGTCTGATGTACGCACCACTGTTAATGGTATAGAGGACTCTGTAGCAGATCATGTCAAAGAAGCCGAAGCCAGCGATGACTTGACTATTTTACTTATTCAATATGAACCCGGGACAACAAACAATTAAGCACATATTATGGAAAGAGAAATAAAGATCTCAAACGATTTAAATGAAATTTCAGTTTTAGCCAGTTTCATTGAAGAACTGGGAGAAGAACTTTCTTTGTCATTTGAAACGACAATGAATATCAATCTGGCATTGGAAGAGGCCGTAGCCAATATAATTATGTACGCCTATCCAACTCAAGAGCAACACACCATCCTATTAAGAGTAACTTACAGCGAAAAACAACTTGTTTTCCTATTAACGGACAAAGGAGCCTCTTTTGATCCGACACAAGTAGATGAGGTAGATGTTACACTCTCTTTGGAGGAACGCCCAATCGGAGGGCTGGGAATATTCCTCATACGAAGCATCATGAACGAAATATCTTACCAACGTATCGACAATGAGAATCACCTCATTATGAAAAAAGACATTTGACGCGGGGTGGAAAGATTGTATAGTTTTCCAGCCAATTCATGGGGTATATCAAAGATTTCACTATCTTTGATGCCATTATTAATCTTATGAACTAATAATGAGCAGCCTTAACAAAATAGCAATCTGTCTACTTTTTCTATGCGCAGGGGTTAATTATGCTTTTTCTGATATTCCGGAGCAAATCAACTTCTCCTATATCTCTATTAATGAAGGATTGTCACAAAGTACTGTATTCTCTATCGATCAGGACCAACGAGGCAATATGTGGTTCGCAACTTATGACGGAGTAAACAAGTACGATGGGTATTCATTTACAGTTTATCAGCATAATGAAGATGATCCGAACAGCATCGCTAATGACATTTCGCGAATCGTAAAGGCTGACAGTCAGGGACGGGTTTGGATCGGCACGCGGGATGGTTTGTCATATTATGATGAAGAGAAGGATAAATTCAGAAATTTCTTCTACGAAAAGAAGGGGAAGAAGCTGCAAATCAACGGAATTGCGGAGATCTCACCGGAACAACTGCTCATAAGTACACAGGAAGGTCTGACTATGTTCGATATTAAAGAATCACGATTCGTTGATGATTCTTTTAGTACGGCTATGCATAAGATAGTGGCTTCTGCTCTTTACAGGCAAGGCGATATTATCTATATCGGCACCCCGGTTGACGGGCTTTACAGCTACTCCATTCCTCAAAAGAAACTGGAAAGAATTACTCCGATAACAGGCACTAAGCAGATTCAAGCCATTTTGCAACAATCTCCTACCCGCATCTGGATAGCTACCGAAGGAGCCGGTCTACTTCTATTTAACCCGAAAACACAAGAAGTCAAGACCTATCATCATTCTTCTTCCAATCCTAAAAGTATCAGTTCCAATTATATCCGTTCTCTGGCATTGGATTCGCAAAATCGCCTATGGATAGGAACATTCAATGATCTGAACATTTATCATGAAGGAAACGATTCTTTCGTTTCTTACAGCAGCAGTCCGGTAGAAAGCGGCAGTCTGTCACAGCGTTCGGTCCGCAGTATCTTTATGGATTCGCAGGGTGGAATGTGGCTTGGAACATATTTCGGAGGACTAAACTATTATCATCCGATCCGCAACAGATTCAAGAATATTCAGCGTATTCCATATAAGAATTCTTTAAGTGACAACGTAGTCAGTTGCATTACCGAAGATAAGGATAAGAACTTATGGATAGGAACGAATGATGGGGGATTGAATCTATATAATCCCAAGACACAACAGTTTACGCACTATATCTTACAGGAAAACGAACGGGAAATCGGTATTGGTTCCAACAATATCAAAGCCGTATATGTAGACGAACAAAAATCACTTGTATATATAGGAACACATGCCGGTGGTCTGACTGTTCTCCACCGCAACAGTGGACAAATGGAAAGTTTCAATCAGCTGAATAGCCAGTTGGTCAATGAAAATGTGTATGCCATTCTTCCTGACAAGGAGGGTAGTATCTTATTAGGAACTTTAAGTGCACTGGTTAGTTTTAATCCGGAGAAACGGAGCTTCACCACCATAGATAAAGAAAAAGACGGTACGCCATTTACTTCACAACGAATCACAATCCTGTTCAGAGATTCTCGTAAACGTCTTTGGATTGGTGGTGAAGGAGGTATATCAGTCTTTCAGCAGGAAGGGATCGAAATAGAAAAAGCCCCTATCCTTCCGGAATCATCTGTAACAAAGATGTTTACCAATTGCATTTATGAAGCTGCCAATGGCATCATTTGGGTAGGTACGCGTGAAGGTTTCTACTGTTTTAATGAAAAAGAGAAGAAAATCAAACGATATACGACTGCTAACGGTTTACCCAATAATGTGGTTTACGGTATTCTGGAAGATACCTTTGGGCGTCTCTGGGTAAGCACCAACCGTGGTATCTCCTGTTTCAATCCGGAGACAGAGAAGTTCCGCAATTTTACGGAATCCGACGGGTTGCAAAGTAATCAGTTTAATACTTCTTCATTCTGCCGCACCTCTAACGGGCAAATGTACTTCGGGGGTATCAACGGTATCACAACTTTCCGCCCGGAACTCCTACTGGACAACCCTTACACTCCTCCGGTAGTCATTACTAAACTTCAACTGTTTAACAAAACAGTCCGTCCGGATGATGAAACCGGTATCTTGACTAAGAATATCAATGAAACAGAAAGTATCACGCTAAAATCATGGCAAACGGCTTTTACGCTTGAATTTGTGGTATCCAACTATATTTCAGGTCAACACAATACTTTCGCTTATAAATTGGAAGGATATGATAAAGAGTGGTATTATCTGACAGACAAACGTACTGTCTCCTATTCCAACTTGCCACAAGGTACTTATCATTTTCTGGTAAAAGCTGCTAATAGTGACGGGAAATGGAATACCGTTCCTACGATGTTGGAAATCGTTGTTCTCCCTATATGGTACAAGACCTGGTGGGCAATCGTGCTTTTCCTCGCTATTTTTATCGGCTTTATCACTTTCGTCTTCCGCTTCTTCTGGATGCGTAAAAGCATGGAAGCAGAGCTGGAGATTGAACGTAGGGACAAGGAACATCAAGAAGAAATCAACCAGATGAAGATGCGTTTCTTCATCAATATTTCCCATGAGCTTCGCACGCCGTTGACTCTTATCTTAGCTCCTCTACAAGAAATAATCAATAAGATCAGTGACCGCTGGACTCGTAATCAGCTGGAATATATCCAACGCAACGCTAATCGCCTGCTACATCTTGTCAATCAATTGATGGATTATCGCCGCGCCGAATTGGGAGTTTTCGAGCTGAAAGCAAAGAGAGAGAATGCGCATCAACTAATACAAGATAATTTCTTGTTTTATGATAAACTGGCACGCCACAAAAAGATTACCTATACTCTCCACTCCGAATTGGAAGATAAAGAGGAACTTTTTGATCCTAATTATCTGGAACTGATTGTTAATAACCTACTTTCAAATGCTTTCAAATATACGGAAAGCGGTCAAAGCATTACTGTGACATTGAAAGAGGAAAATAATTGGTTGGTACTGCAAGTTAGTGATACCGGTATTGGTATTCCCATCAATAAACAGGGAAAAATATTCGAACGTTTTTATCAGATAGAGAGTGAGCACGTAGGAAGTGGTATCGGTCTCTCACTGGTACAACGCCTGGTAGAATTGCACCATGGTCGTATCGAACTGGATAGTGAAGAGGGTAAAGGCAGTACTTTCTCTGTTTATCTGCCACAAGACATAAATACCTACAAACCCTCCGAACTAGCTTCTAATGACACTCTGAATGAGGAAGGACAGGTATATTCCACCAACTCGAAAGAAATGTATTTCATTGATACGGAAAAGGTCGAAAACGAAACGATCGAAGGCGGTGACAAGAAGCGTGGCACTATTCTTATTGTAGAAGACAATAATGAAATCCGCCATTATCTTAGCAGCGGACTTGCTGAACTCTTCAATACGCTGGAAGCCGGAAATGGTGAAGAAGCTTTGGAAAAACTGAAAGACAATGAAGTTGACATCATTGTAACTGATGTCATGATGCCTGTGATGGATGGTATCAAATTATGCAAGAATGTGAAGCAAAATATCCGTACCTGTCATATTCCCGTGATTATCCTGTCTGCTAAAAGCGAAGTCAAAGACCAGATGGAAGGTCTGCAAATGGGTGCGGATGATTACATCCCGAAACCATTCTCACTTGCTATCCTGACTACGAAGATACAGAATATGATGCGTACCCGTAGACGTATGCTTGAACGGTATTCCAAATCCCTGGAAGTGGAACCGGAAAAGATTACGTTTAACGCCATGGATGAAGCTTTACTAAAACGTGCTGTAGCGATTGTAGAAAAGAATATGGATAATATTGAATTCTCTACTGACGAATTTGCCAGAGAAATGAATATGAGTCGTTCTAATCTGCATCTTAAATTGAAAGCCATCACAGGCGAATCGACTATTGACTTTATACGCAAGATTCGTTTCAACGAAGCGGCAAAATTACTGAAGGATGGCCGCTATACAATAGCAGAGGTCAGCACAATGGTAGGTTTCAATACGCCGTCTTATTTTGCTACGAGTTTCAAGAAGTATTTCGGATGTTTGCCTACGGAGTATATTAAGAAAATAAAAGGATAAATCAGTAAATATCCAATATGAATCTGTTGGTTTGAGATTTATGTTCATTTCGGTTCGAAAAAGAACATAAAATGCTATCACTAACAATAATACATTACTATGCAGCTTTCAATTTATTCTCTTATTAGCATTATTTATCTCATTACCAAGCGAGCTTTCGTTTGACAGTTGTTAAACTATCATTCAACAACTGTCAAACGAAAACTCATTAGGCAATGAAATAAATATCAATAGGGAAGTTATTATTTAAAAGTAGCCAATAAGATCATTATTGTACCTAAAAGGAGTAATATTCTATATAACGAATACTGAAAGCTAATTCCCGAAAATCTTCAACCCGTAAAGAAGAAAGACCTTCTTTATCCCATACAAACAAAAACATTAAACAAGAATGAAAGACTATTCAACAATACCAATAGTCGTAAAATTGTCATACTCTATATATTTGCAGAGAAAGCATTATTAATTAATAGATAAAAAGCATACTATGATTTTTTTAAATAAACTGTATTCTTACCTACTTTTATCATTAATCAGCATTCTTTTTGTGAATGCTCACCCGGCAACTATAAAACAAGATATTGACTGGCCCCAATTTATGAGTCAACAAGATATGATATGGGAAAAGTTACCCGAATATTGGTATGATTCAGCCTTTTTAGGCAACGGAAAGCTTGGGCTAATGATTTATAAAGAACCCGGAAAGAACTACTTGCGCTTAGAAACAGGCAACTGCGATGTACATGATCACCGCACTAAAAGAGATGTATTCGGAATTCCCAGACTACTTACCGGACATTTTGCCCTACATCCTAAAGGCAAAATAATCAATGGAACGATACATCTTGACCTTTGGAATGCTGAAGCTTCAACAGATATTACAACAACTAAAGGAGTCATCCACTTGCGAAGTTTTGTCCATGCTGATGAAATGATGATAATAGTAAAAGCAACAACAGAAGGAGACGAACATGACTTCCAATGGGAATGGATAGCAGCTGAAGCTAATAGCCCTCGTTATTTGATTTTCAAAAGACAAGGAAAAGCCAATAAAATACCAAAAGATTACGAACTCAATCCGACAGCAAAAATCAGTAATGGGAAAGAAATCAATCTATCTGTCCAGAAATTATTGGCAGGAGGAGAAACAAGCGTTGGATGGCAAGAAACATATAATCCCGAAACAGAACGCAACTTATGGATAAACCTAACACATACATATCCTCAAAACAATTCGAGTGAAATATGCAAAGCTGAAATCCGAAAAGCTATACGCAAAGGTTATCAATCCATGCAAAAAACACATCGTAAATGGTGGAATACTTTCTATCCCAGTAGTTTCATAACACTGCCGGAAGCACAAAAAGAAAACTTCTACTGGATACAGATGTATAAATTAGCTTCTGCAACACGTGGTGACCGTGCTCTAATAGATAACACAGGTCCGTGGCTAACCGAAACCCCATGGCCGAACGCTTGGTGGAATCTCAATGTTCAACTTACCTATTGGGCACTGAATACTTCCGACCATCTAGATCTGGCAGCTTCTTTAGAAAATGCCCTCTACAATCATATAGATCAGTTACGCCTCAACATTCCCAAAGCTTACCGCCATAACTCATTAGGAATAGGGGTTGCTTCCAATTTGGAATGTATGACTACAGAAGTAGGAATTCCAGGAAAAGGCAAAGCTCAAATAGGACTACTTCCATGGGCCTGTCACAACCTATGGCTTATCTACCGTCATAAAATGGATGATGATATTCTACGAGATAAATTATTTCCTTTATTAAAAGAATCAATCAACTACTATTTGCATTTCCTGAAAGAAGGAGACGATGGAAAACTTCATCTCCCAGCGACTTACTCCCCCGAATATGACACTGTGGAAGATTGCAATTTCGACCTCGCTCTACTACGTTGGGGATGCCAAACACTACTAGAATCAGCTCATCGTCTGAGTATCCAAGATTCATTGATTGAGACATGGAAATATGTGCTTCTTAAACTTACTCCTTACCCCACAGACGAGAATGGATTGCTTATCGGAAAAGATACGCCGTATGCTTTCTCACACAGACATTATTCACATTTACTTGCTATTTATCCTCTATACTTAATTAATAAAGAACAATCGAATGATATTGAAATGATTGAGAAATCATTGTCTTTTTGGCAAAGCAAGCCCAAAGCTCTCCTAGGTTACTCATACACAGGAGCATCTTCCATTTCCTCTGCTATCGGAAAGGGAGACGATGCACTAGCCTATCTAAATAAATTATTTGGGAAATTTCTTAGTTCGACGACTATGTATAAAGAAAGTGGGCCAGTTATTGAGACACCTTTATCTGCCGCCCAAAGTATCCACGATATGTTATTACAGAGTTGGGGTGGAAAGATTCGCATTTTCCCAGCTATTCCCGCTACATGGAAAGACATTGCTTATTCAGGTCTACGCACAGAAGGGGCTTTTAAAGTATCTGCCAGTAGAAAACAAGGAAAGACACAATTTATCCATATTAAAAGTCTGGCAGGAGAACCTTGCATTATAACGACTGATATAGTTAACCCTATTTTTGAAGGAAAAAGAAACTTCACCATACAATCACTCCCAAACAATACTTTCCAAATTGATTTAAAGAAAGGAGAAGAGGTCTTCATTTCCCCTCAAGGAGAAAAGCCGGATTTTATTATTTCTTCGATTCCTCATACTTCCAAAAATCATTATGGATTAAAAATCATTCATCAGAGGAGGTAAAAATGTACAAAACCAACCTTGCAAACACTGGTAGATAGATTACATTATGATACATAAAAAGCCTGCTATCAGATCCATAACAGGCTTTTTAGACAGAAGTAATATATGATTCAACAAATTTAATATCAAAAAAATCATTTTTAAACAAAGTGTGAACAAGCTAAGTTAGCTTCTATAATTTAATAGCCTATTTTTGTAAACAGTAAAATATACTTTTAATAATTAAAAACCTAATAAAGTATGAAGAACATCTTCTTTATTTGTTTATGTGCGCTTTTCGCTTTTACAGGATGCGCAGACGATGACGACGATCTATTAACCGGAGGAAATGTAGATATAGATCTACTTCCCGATTCTAAGCCCAATGATGTTGTAAATACCAACGTATTCGACATTATCAACCTTAATTATCCCGGATTAGAAAAAGTGAAAGAATTCTATGAAACAGGGGAATATTATTACGCGGCCAATGCTTTATTGGAATACTACAGAACAAGAACCAATGTTACTAATCCCAATTTGTCCTTAATTAATGTAACAATCTCGGAAGCAGATCAAGCAAAAGCGGATTATGCATTGGAAGACTATCGCTTTCATGTAAACAATTTCTACGAAGATCAAGAAACATTGAAACCATATTCTTTAAAGAAAGATGGAACGATTAATTGGACATTTTCTCCAGAAGGTGCCTCTGATGAGTATCAGAAACAGCTCCATCGCCATCAATGGTTTATTCCACAGGCTAAAGCCTATCGAATTAGCGGAAGTGAAAAATACATTCAATCATGGATTGAGGTATATAATAATTGGATAAACCAAAATCCTAAACCGGAAAGCGGTACAAACACAACGTCTTGGTGGCAATTGCAAGTAGCAACCCGTATCAATGATCAAGTACAATTACTGGAATATTTCAAAAACTCTATTAATTTCACACCAGAATGGCTTACTACTTTTTTAGTAGAGTTTGCAGAGCAAGCAGACTTTCTTGTTGATTATCCTTATGAATCAGGAGGTAATATTCTGATATCACAAGCTAATGCACTGGCAACCGCCGGAACATTAATGCCGGAATTCAAAAATGCTGAAAAATGGATGGAAACTGGTTACCAAATACTCAGTGAAGAAGTACAAAATCAGATAATGAGTGATGGATGGCATAAAGAAATGTCTCTTCATTATCATATAGGCATTGTAGCAGATTTCTATGAGGCTATGAAATTAGCAGAGGCAAACCAACTCTCCAGTAAACTGCCTAGTAATTTTACAGAACCGCTTCGCAAAGCAGCTGAAGTAGTAATGCATTTCACTTATCCCAACTATTTTAGCAAAGGCTCTGATAATGTAGTCCCCATGTTTAATGATTCATGGAGTCGAACGCGTAATGTACTTAAAAATACAAATTTCAAGCAATATGTAGAAATGTTCCCTGACAGTGAGGAACTTAAATACATGCAAACAGCAGGTAACGGTGGTACTCCCCAAGGACATACGCCTAATAACGATATGAAATTATTTGACCAGGCAGGATATTACGTATTACGTAACGGCTGGACGTATGGCTCTACTGTCATGATTTTAAGTAATAATAAAAGTAATGACGCCTCCAATTCTATCAGTGCATACAGCCATAATCAACCTGATAATGGAACATTTGAACTTTATCACAATGGGCGTAATTTTTTCCCCGATTCAGGAGTATGTACCTATTACAGTACTGGTGGTGACAACACACTACGTTATTGGTTTCGCGGTATTGATAAGCATAATACATTATCATTAGGGAAGCAAAACATAAAAAAGGCCGAGGGCAAACTTTTAAAATCTGAAGAAGGTGCAACAGAACTTGTTGTATTTGAGAATCAAGGATATGACAACTTAAAACACCGTCGTGCTGTATTTTATGTAAATAAAGAATTTTTCGTACTGGTAGACGAAGGTATTGGAAGTGCTGAAGGTACTGTAAATCTAAGCTTTAATCTTTGCGAAGGTAGTAGTACGGAAGTAGTTATGGACAAAGAAAAAAACGGTGTTCATACAGCATTTAGCAATGACAATAATATCATTGTACGCACTTTTGCCAATAAGGAGATAACCTGTTCACCTTTTACAGGACGCATAGCATATCTTGTTGATGGTAACTATAATGACCGGCAATCATATACTATAGATATGAATAAAGAATCTAATGAAACAGCACGTTATATCACAGTTATCATACCAGTTAAAAAAAGCACTGATATAAATAACATATCTGCTCATTTCACAGATAACGGATATAGTGAAAATAGCGTATCTATAGAAGTAAACGTAGGAGGAACTATATACCCATTATCATATACCTTATAAACTAATAACTCTTAAAATATGAGATCTAAATTACTAAACATTACTTCAAGATTACTAGGAACACTCATAGTAATCATATTGACAGTAGTCAATAGTTCTTGTACTGATACGGAAACCACTGACTCCACGAAGTTTACTATTTACTACACAGGTATGACTGATATCGGACCTTCCATGACAGGAGTTATCAGTAGTCCGACTTACAAAGGTAGTACTCCATACGATTTTACTATTACCAAAATAACACTCGATGGAGAAGCCTTTTCTGACAATATCTTTACCATTGATTCAGAAACAGGAAAAATCACGTTAAATAGCACAGGCAATACTCCAGTAGGCTTGTACAAGTTATCTATCTCTTGCTATTCTAATGGTAACAGATACGAATATGCAGATATTGTAGAAATCAACATGATGAAACCTGTACCAGATGGTATCAAAGCCATTCCTGAAAAACTTCAGGTAGAATATGCAGATATTATTGATACAGAAAGCAGTCAAGAATTACCGACCTCACAAATAACAACGGAAGGTAATCATATTTCCATTACCAACTACACAATTGCTTCCGTTGTATGGAATGAAACTATAATAGAAGACACAGACACTTATTTTACAGTTTCGGAAACCGGTGAAATATCAATAATCAAAGGTAACCAGAATATCCAACCTGGCAAATACATCTTATCATTTAAGTTAACAACTGCAGCGACTGGAGAAGATCCTGAAATGGGTATTTTTGAAAATGCATTGGAAATTAATGTCACTTCTAGACCTCTGTCTCTAACATATACTCCCAATGAAGGTAAAATAGAAGAAGAGGGAGAACTTAGTCCGGAAACAACTTTCCAAAGCAACCCACCAGTGCTGAAGGGTTCTACAGAAGGGTTGGCTTACAGCATCGGTTCAATAAGCCCAAGTACAGACAAAATTACTATAGATCCAACAACTGGAGTATTGTCTGTGGCTGCACATCATGGTTTCAAAGATGGAGAAAAATACGAAATCAGTGTCAAAGTTATAAACGAATTCTCGACAGAAGGGGTTGTATTTGAAAATGTATTCACATTAAATGCAGTTGAATTTATAGAGCCGATAGCCAATTTCGGATATACTAATGTAGAAGAAGTCCAAGCTGTAGAAATTGATATTCAGAAGAATGACAACTTTAAAGGTGATGAAGTGAAATATGAGTTCGTAGACCTCGCAACTGAACTTCAAGGACAATTAAATCTTGATCTGGATGGCAACATCACTATTAAGAAAGGTAATACTATTCCTGTCGGACAGTATACTATTCAAGTGATGGCAACAAATACCAAAGGTTCAGAAACTGCGACATTTACATTGAAGATTATAGAAAATCCGAATTATTTCACCTTCTTCCGTTATGGAAACAATCTAAACTTACAGCCAATAGAGAACTACGCTGATCAATTTAGAATTGCAGCTGGTGCTAAACTCAACACAGTCAAACCTACGCCAATTTCAACAGATGCGCCAGGTGGATTGGAATCATTGAAATGGGAGGTTGAATTGAAACATAACCCCAAAAATACAAATGCTACTATTGATGCCACTACCGGACAAATCACTATCACAGGTTTAAAAGCCGGACAATGTGGTATGGTTATGGTTACAGCTACAGCTGGAGAGGGAAAAACTGCAGTTTCTGTGAGTCAACCAGTATTCTTCCATTTCTCTATTGTATCAGATAATAATGTACAACTGGAATATACTCCATTTGTCTTCCAAGTTAATCCGATGAAAGGTGGTATATCTGAAGCTCCAAATTTAGGAACCGGTGTAGACAAATCAACATTCAGATTAGACTATAGACGTGATTTCTTCTACTATAACATAGCAGGTCCCGATTCACATATAAGTGGTCAATTAGAACAAGGTGTTGACAATTTCTTATCTACCTTATGGAGTTCATATAGCATATCTGCAGGTGTATCCAGACAGCCAGTCTCATATTTCGATAATATAACAGATTTGAGTAAACCTCTAGGATACATAGATCAAACCGACTTCAAGGTACATATTAATCCTAATATGTGGCGCACAAAAGATGGCAATGCTAATGGAGCAATGATTGGTCAAATGACTTACAGCGTCAAAGGAGAAGATCCTCAAGGAGCTGCTAGTGGAGCACGTGTTTCTCCTATGTTTATCTGGTTTGATACTAAATTCTAATAAATACATACAAAAATACTCGTTATGTACAATATAAATTTTATAAAATCAATTAGCGTAAGAGGGTGGTTCACCCTCTTGACACTGATCCTAACGATCAACCTATATGCGCAGAATACCACTTTAAAAGGTGTTATTGTAGACGAAACAGATACTCCTCTCATCGGAGCTACTGTACAAGTAAAAGGAACTTCAACAGGAAGTATAACTGATTTTGATGGTAATTATACAATTAAAGCCAATAAAGGTGCTGTTATTACATTCTCATATATTGGATACAAAACACAGGAAATTAAATTTACCGGTCAACCTACCGTCAACATTAAAATGGTTCCTGACAACCAAACTCTAGATGAAGTAGTTGTAGTTGGCTATGGCACAATGAAACGCAGCGACTTAACTGGTTCCGTAGCTTCTATAGCAGCCAAAGATGTAGAAGGATTTAAAACCAGTTCAGTGGCAGGCGCATTAGGAGGACAAATCGCAGGTGTGCAAATCACATCAACAGATGGTACTCCAGGTGCAGGTTTCAGTATTAATATCCGTGGTGTCGGAACTCTGACGGGAGATTCCTCTCCACTTTATATTGTCGATGGTTTTGAAGTAGATGACATTGACTATCTGTCTAATTCTGACATTGAATCTATTGAGATTCTGAAAGATGCATCTTCTTCAGCTATTTATGGTGCACGTGCAGCAAATGGAGTCGTATTGATTAGCACTAAATCTGGAAAAATAGGGAAACCTATTATTAACTATAATGGTTCAGCTAGTTATCGTAAAATATCAAAGAAATTAGATGTCCTGTCTCCATATGAATTCGTTAAATTACAAGGAGAAGTAAACTCTAAATACTCAGACAGTTACTTTAAAACAGGAAATGATGATAATGGAAACCCTTATCGTTATCAATCTCTGGATGACTATATTGGTGTAAGCGGTGTAAACTGGCAAGATGAAACATTCAATCCAACGTGGTCACAAGATCATAGTTTATCAATCATGGGAGGTACGGAAGATACTAAATATAATGCATCATTCTCACGCTATATTGAAAATGGTATTTTCAAAAATAGTGGTTTTAATAAAACAACAGGTAAATTCCGTCTTGATCAGAAATTAAGTAAAAGTCTTTCTTTTAATTTTACTGTCAACTATGCATTAACAAACCGTGAAGGTGTAGGTACATCCGGTGATTCTGGACGCTTCAATATGCTTGCACAAATTTTAAGTGCCCGTCCCACCGGTGGACTAAAACTGACAGATGAAGAACTCCTTGCTTCAGCCATTGACCCTGAAATGCTCGAATCTGGTGAAAGTTTAGCTCAAGTGAACCCGGTTAAGCAAACCGAGTCAGTAACAAATAACAAACGTGCAGAAATGTGGTCCGGAAATGCTTCGGCAACATGGCAAATTATTAAAGGACTGACATTCAAGACCTCAGGGACCTACAATACAACCAACAATCGTACAGATATATTCTACAAAGATGGTTCAAAAGAAGCATACCGTAACGGTCAAAAACCTTATGGACGCACCCAAATGGGACGTGATGTACGATGGACAAACTCCAACAACCTTACTTGGAAACAGAAGGTGAAAAAGCACAACTATGACATTATGTTAGGTCATGAAGTTTCTTTTAAAAGCACAGAATATTTACTAGGTGAAGCTATGGATTTCCCTTTTGATAATTTAGGCAATGACTATCTGGGACTGGGAGCTACTCCGAGTAGAGTTGAAAGTAGTTACAGCGAAAAAACGCTTCTATCATTCTTTGCACGTGGAAACTACAACTATGATAATCGGTATTTATTTACAGCTACAGTACGTGCCGATGGTTCAACTGTATTCTCTAATAAAAATAAGTGGGGATTCTTCCCCTCATTTTCAGCCGCATGGCGTGTTTCGGAAGAAGCTTTCATGAAAGATGTTGAATGGGTATCTAATTTTAAAGTCCGTCTAGGTTGGGGTATCGTAGGAAATGACCGTATTTCCAATTATCTTTCCATGGATTTATATGAAGCAAACAAATATGGGATTGGCAACAACACTGTTACTGTCCTAACTCCCAAACAATTGAAAAATGCTAATTTAAAATGGGAAGGCGCAAGCAGTGTTAACTTAGGAGTCGATTTAGGATTCTTTGACAACAGATTAAATGTTACAGCTGATTTCTTTATCAAAGATACAAAAGATCTATTATTAGCACAGTCATTAGCACATGTTACTGGATTCGATTCACAAATGCAGAATATTGGTAAAATTCAGAATAAAGGAATTGAGCTAAGTTTTAACTCTACTAATATTCAGACACGTAACTTTACTTGGCAGACCAACTTCAACATTTCATTTATCAAAAATACGTTGAAGGGCTTAGCTTCAGGAGTAGAGTCGATGTATGCACGTTCTGGATTCGACAGTAACTTTACTGCATATGACTATATTGCCACAGTCGGACAGTCACTTGGTCTTATTTACGGATATGAATTTGACGGTATTTATCAAAGTTCTGATTTTTATACAACTCCTGACAATCAGTTGATTCTAAAAGAAGGAATCACGAATAATGCACGATATGGTACTGTTAAGCCAGGTGTTGTGAAATATAAAGATCAGGATGGCGACGGCATTATTACTACTAATGACCGTACCGTTATTGGTAATGCTATGCCCAAATGGTATGGTGGTATTACAAATACATTTAATTATAAAGGTATAGACTTCAGTTTCATGTTCCAGTTCAATTATGGAAATGACATATATAATGCTACCCGTTTGTATGCTACACAGTCTAGAAGTGGTCGTAGAAATATGTTGGCTGAAGTTGCTGATCGTTGGAGTCCGACAAATGCATCAAATAAAGTTCCTTCACAGGATGGATATATTGTTAATGATGTATATTCCCGCTTTATAGAAGATGGCTCATTCCTACGTTTAAAAAATATAACTTTAGGATATACACTGCCACACAAATGGACTCGTAAATTCCATGCATCTAAGCTTCGCATATATGCAACAGGTCAAAATTTGTTCTGCATAAGCGGATACAGCGGTTATGATCCGGAAGTTAATAGTGCAAGCAGCAATCCTATGACTCCAGGACTAGACTGGGGTGCCTACCCGAAGAGTAGAGTATTTACATTTGGTATTGATCTTCAATTCTAATCCACAAAAAATATAATATGAAAAAGATAATATACTATATAGCCATATCAGTAATGTGTTTACTTCCTTTTTCTTGTTCATTGGAGGAAGAAACCAGAACTGAAGTAGAGAAAAAAAATTATATGAACAATGCGGATGAAGCAAAGGATGTATTACTTGGCGTATACCGTACAACTATTGAGGATGCTATGTATGGTTATCATTTATCCATACTATTCAATTTAGGAACAGACATCTCACAGGTAGAAGGAAGTGGAAATGAGAACTTCCGTATAATTCCTACAAACTCATTCCCTACAACACAGTCAGAAGTACAGCAAACATGGGCTGCACTTTATGCAGGTATTTACAGGGCTAATGATTTTTTAGAACGTATTTCTAACAAAATTGAATCCTATACTAGCACTGATAAGAAACTGGGCACCATATATATTGCAGAGGCCAGGGCATTAAGAGCTATGTTTTATTTTGAGTTAGTAAGACGATTTGGGAATGTAGTTTTGATGACCAGTACAGAAATGTCTAATCAGGATCCAGCAACATATGTACAATCAGCTCCAGAAAAAGTATATGAGTACATTGAAGATGATTTGTTATATGCATCTGATATATTACCATATGCAGTCGATGACCAATATCGTGAAAGTAATGAATACCGTTTTTCAAAAGGAGCAGCACTAGGATTACTTACTAAAGTCTATGCAACTTGGGCAGGAGCTCCTGTGAAAGATACATCCAAATGGGAAGCCGCAGCCAAAACTGCACGTATCCTAATCGAATCAGGAAAGCATGGACTACTAACAGATTATGAGCAATTATGGAAAAATACTTGTAATGGGGTTTGGGATCCTACTGAAAGCTTAATTGAAATTTCGTTTTACTCACCAACCGTATCTGGTAATAGTGATCCAGTAGGGCGTATCGGTAAATGGAATGGGGTAAAAACTACTGCAATTGCTGGTGTTCGTGGAAGTTGTGCTGCTAACGTAAAGGTAGTTCATACATTTGTACTTGACTGGAGAGAGAATGCAGCTGATATTCGTCGTGATTTGTCCGTAGCCAACTACCAATATACTGACACAAAGAAAACTCTTTGGGCAGCCAGTGCTAGTGACACAGAAGAAAGTGCAGCTGCAAAAGACGCAGATCCGACAAAAGCACAAAAAAATAAACAGAATTATACCCCAGCTAAATGGGATATTGAGAAATATGTAACAACCAACAGTTTCATTAACAATGATAAATCAAATGTAAATTGGTACTTCTTACGGTATGCTGATGTATTGTTGCTATATGCTGAAGCATTGAATGAATGGAAACATGGTCCTACAACCGATGCATACAATGCTATTAATGCAGTACGTCGTCGTGGTTATGGTAACCCGGGCAATACAAGTACATGTGATTTAACAGAAGGGCTTGATGAAAAAGGATTCCGTGAAGCAGTTCGTAAAGAACGTAGTTATGAATTATCATTCGAAGGTCATCGACGTATGGACTTAGTTCGTTGGGGCATTTATTATAATACCATACAAGAAACTGCGAAAGAATTAGGTTATTGGTGGGAAAGTGCTGGCTCTCCTAATTATTCTGTGGCAACATATACAATTAATGGTAAACATGAGTTATTCCCTATTCCACAACGAGATATGGACTTATGTATTTTATTCAATCAAAATCCTAAGTGGTAATTTAAATAAAATCTTCTCCAATATGCCTTAGATAGGGCATATTGGAGAAAATTAAAACCATTTTCAACAAAATCAAAACTTGAAAAGCAAGGTTCAAACACCTTTTAGACAATCCTGCAACGGAAAGTTTAGTCTTTCGCATACTTTTGCATCAGTACAAAACTTCTAAAAACAATTACTTAAAATGAATAACATGAAAAAGAAACTTGTTCTCTTTGCTTCGGTTAGTATTGCACTTGCGGCGTGCCAGATAACCCCAAAGGAAGACTACAGTTGGATAAAAAAAGGACTGGATGTAGCTTCTGCCCAATTACAACTTTCTGCTGAAGAAGTTAGTGGTACAGGGATGTTGCCACGCTCCATCCGTACCGGCTATGACATGGATTTCCTTTGCCGTCAGTTGGAAAGAGATTCATTAACATTTAAAGATTCCCTACGTGCACAACCTACTGCCGAGCAATTAGGCAAACGTCGGCTCTGTAACGTTTATGACTGGACAAGCGGTTTCTTCCCCGGTTCATTATGGTATGCATACGAACTGACAGGAAACGATACACTGAAAACTCAAGCAATCGAATATACCAATCTTCTGAATCCGGTACGCTATTATAAAGGTACACATGATTTGGGATTTATGGTCAACTGCCGCTATGCCACTCCTCGACGAATCGCGGGCTATCACATTGCCCGCAACAACCAGTCCCGTTGCAGACAACTCGGCATAACGATAGAAACCATCTTCGCCACGTACTACCGGAATGCCATCGGAAGTAGACTTGTAATGATAAAATTCATCACCTACGGTTTTAACGGTTACAACGGTCCCGTCCGGTTGAGCGACCCTAACAAGGACAGGCTTGGCCGGTACGGCAAAAAGCGGAGATACACCCAATAAAATACCGGCGCACAATGAGATAAAATTTTTATTCATAGACAATCATGTTTATAAAAGCGAATAAAGATACTAATAAAAATAAAACAAAGAAAAAAATACGGTATTCTTAATTTATGAAAAAAGTTTTGTATTCCTCCGAATGATCAAAACACTCTTAAAAAATACAGATAGCCTTCTCTCGAAAGAATCCTAAATAAAGAACCCCGAAAAATTCGGGGTTCGCTTCTCATTACCATGCAAGTTTTTCCACTACACGACCGTTTTTCGTCTGTATTCCCACCAAATATACACCCGGAGGTAATACGAACGGTAACTCTATGTCACAAACACCACAACCCACAGCCTTATCGCAGAAAGTTTCCAACAGTCTCCCGTTCATATCCGACAATGTAATAACAATATCTTCTCCTTCCGATATACCTTGTATCCTTATTACTCCCGGATCAATCTTACTTATCGAAAAATCAGATCCGCATTTTACCTCTTTTATCCCATCGGGTGCTTCATGAGGGTAATAAGCCTTCAAATCCCTAAATGAAATTTTCTGATTCGGTCCCTTTATCTGTGTCGACAAGTATATCTTCATACCATTCAACACCACCGGGAAAGCCGTTACATCTAAATCGGCAAAAGACACTGTATAGACAGAATCGCTATCGGCATCTGGATTAACGATACGGCTCCAAGAACCAGTAGAACAAGAAAATTCATAAGAAATATTATTGATTAAAGCGCTCCAATTTTTCACCTGTATCGAAATCGAATCGGGTAACCCGAAGAAACGTATCGGCTTATCCAACATAATATTAGGAGCACGCCCGGTGGATAAATCGAACAACAGAGTAGTACCGTCACTCCAACCCACAGGAAGGACAGACGAATCGAAACGAATGTCGGTTATAGCAGAACTACCGGTTACAGAAAAAGAAGCTCCATCAGAAAAATGTTCATGCACATTCTCTCCCACTCCAATTTCAACAATAACCGGTAACTGAATTTCCACATCTCCATATTTCCCTTGCAACACAGTTCGCCCGTTCGTGACACCTCTCACGACACCTTCCACTACATCACAGCAATCCGCTCCCACAGATTGCCAGTCAAAAATAGCAGGATTTACCATATATCTCTTTCCGTCCGATTCGGTCTCGATCTCTATCGGATATTCTCTAATATCGTCGATACAAAGACTATCGGCACATAATTTAACCGACTTGCCGGCATTACCCATAACGACCCGTATTTTACATGCAGAGTCACCTTTCCGAGCCGTAATCGTTCCTAACATAGAAACAGCTCCCGCACAAAACTCGCCACGACTATTCACATATCCCAATTCCTCCGGTTCGCACGAATAAGTAACATCTTTAAAATCATCGTCGATAATCTCGCCATAACGGTTATGAGCCAATACCCTCAAAGGAACCACCGACAAAGGTATAGCCTGCACAGAAGGTTTAGAAAAAGAAACGAAAGAAAACGTACTGTCAACCGGAGCTAACGAAATACCTTGAAACGAATCCATCACAGCCCTCTCTTTTCCATCGGTAGGAGTATTTACCACTTCGTCACAAACAACCATAGTAGCCGATCCCCCACCGTCAAAATTAACGACATTCCAAGCTCCTTGCTCTACTAAATAATAAGCATTCTCAACCATAGAGGCCTTGTCGGCGGTAATGATAAACAATCTTTTCCCGTCTTTCGTTATCCCCACCAATGTACAAGGATAGTCTTGAAACTCACGTCCGGGAGTGACAAAATCGTTGTACTCTTTATCGTGAAGTTCTCCGTTCAATATCACGCTCGGCCAACCATGCAACGCTTGTACAACGTTTTGTGCCGGTGGAACGGATATGCCGGAATTGGGAAACGTCGTATTCACAAACCGCTGGTCGATATAAACGACATCGCCTACTTTTACTTTATCCTCGAACTGCTCCGACGCATGGTTTCTCATAAACAAAATATGACTTTTTCCATCGGGTTGTATAGGGGTATGCTCCATAGCCTCCACTCGACAAGGAGTCGAGTTACCGTTAATAATCCATTCCCCTTGCGGCATTATTTTCACATATAAACCGTCTTCCGTAAGAGTAAGACTGCTATACGTATTGAACAATACGCAATTTCTGTATGATTGTATTCCGTATGCCGACTCGTTCACATTGTCGATCGTTATTTCTGTTTGGTCTGGACAAATTACCTTTGCCGAATATTTAGGAGGGAAAACCTCTGCCACCTTATCTTTGCTAATAGACATGACAGAACGACCATAATCGCCGTAATGACTGACAACTTCTCCGTTACGGACATTGATCCCCGCAGCCGTAGTCTGCCCCGTATAATAAAATAAATCGTGATTTACCCCGAAAAACGCCCGGTGTCCTTCATAAGAGTTACTCTTACACTGCGATGACGTTGTCTCCCGTGAGGCATCCGGAGTCTTCCCGTTAGACGGATATACCTATACCGCATTATATT
>OGFW01000860.1_pt1 | contig 28090 bp, 28 predicted proteins | sample 1570991 | NCBI WGS metagenome assembly OGFW01 (sample SAMEA2582074, study PRJEB24529) | metagenome | biome: Human gut stool | place: China | collected 2011
AGAAAAAGCCTCTCTGGAATAATGTTGCAATAGGAAGAATCCTCGGAAATGAGCAATATACCGGCACGATGATTTACAGCCGCTTCAAGAATGAGAATGTTGGCGATAAACATGCAAAAGCATTACCAGAGGATGAATGGAAGCGTGTGGAAAATTGTCACGAAGCAATTATAAGCAAGGAGGATTTTGAAAAAGTAGCTGCCATGCAAAAAGAAAATACATGTGCCAGTGCCAAAAGAAAGCATGAAATACATTGCCTGACTGGCAAAATGATCTGTGGTAACTGTGGGCATCGCCTGTCCCATACTTATGCCGGACGACCGAAGTATTATTGTGCAAATCATTATCTAGATAAGGCTGATGGGAAATGCAATATCAGTGTGCTGAATGTCGATATGGAAAGTGTTGTGAAGAAAGTACTTCAGATGATGATTGATGTGCTGGTAGATTCCAGAAAGGTTGTGGATATGCAACGGGAGAAACAGGCAGAGCGATTAAAGCAGGCAGAAAAGCATCTTTCAGATATGGAGCATAGCCGTGAACTAATTGAAAAGGATTTGCGTGAAGCTTATGAAAGCTACAAGCTGGAAATGACAGATAAAAAAACATATCTGGAACAGCGCAAGATATATGAGCAGATGCTGGCGAGCTTGCAGGAGAATATCGAAAAGCAGAGGGCTGCAGTAACTAAGATGACAGATGTGGATGTGCCGTAAGTGGCAGGTCTGGAGATGCTGGAAGGGCAGTTGAGACTGACCGGACTTAACAGGGAAATTGTGGATGCTTTTGTGGAGGAGATTGTCGTGTATGCAAAGGACAGGGTGGAGATAAAGTGGAAGTTTAATGATGAGTTTGAACATAAAATTTAATGATAGTTTGCAATCTTATAAAATAAAAAGCAAAAATATTTGTCCCACTATTGAAAAAACTGTCCCAGTATGTTATATATAATATATGAATAGTTTGACGGAAAGAGGCTGATTTTATGAAGAAGAAAAATGTAATAAATTTAGTGAAATACTATGCAGAAAAGAATGATGCTGGTTTTCGAACAGAAGCATACGAAATAGCAAGAGATTTTGATAATACAGGAGATTATCAGCTTGCAGAGTATATTATGTCTCTTTTATCAAACGCGAATACGTTTGTTCCTCAGATGTCTGAAAGTAGTTCTCCTTTTTTTGAAAAAATAGAACCTGTTGAAGATATGTTGTTATTGCCAGATTGTATTACACAAGATTTACTTGGCGTTGTAAATGCAGTTGGAAGAAAGATGGGCATTAATAAATTCTTATTCCAGGGAGCACCAGGAACAGGAAAGACAGAGGCAGTAAAACAGTTGGCAAGAATATTAAATAGAGAAATTTTTATGGTTGATTTTTCTGCAATTGTTGATAGTAAACTAGGGCAAACACAGAAAAATCTGACAGAGATGTTTAAGGAAATAAATTCATTTATTAATCCGGAAAAGGTTATTGTTTTATTTGATGAAATAGATGCCTTAGCATTGAACCGAACTAGTTCAAATGATTTAAGAGAGATGGGGAGAGTTACATCAACACTGCTTAAGTGTTTGGATAGAATGAACGAAAATGTTGTATTGGTGGCCACAACAAATTTGTTTAATATGTTCGATAAGGCGTTAAGTAGAAGATTTGATTCAATCATTGATTTTAATCGATATACAGAAGAAGATTTAATGAATATAGCTGAGAAAATGCTTAATTCCTATTTGGATAAAATGAAGTTAGGTGGTAGAGATATTAGACTTTTCAGAAAAATAATGAAATTATCAAAACCTATGCCCTATCCAGGGGAGTTAAAGAATCTTCTGAAAACTGCTATTGCATTTAGTGATGTAAATGATGAGATGGATTATTTCAGAAGAATATATTATTCGGTATGTGGGGAAAAGCCAGAGAATTTGAAAAAACTTCAAGAACAAGGATTTACAGTTAGGGAAATAGAAATTCTAACAAGTAAGTCTAAAAGCAGTGTATCAAGAGAATTGAAGGCAGGTGTTGTTAAATGAATGGATTATTGCAGTTAAAAGGCAGATTTGAAAAACGTGGAAATGAAGGCATGGGGCCGGTAACTTTGCCGGCACATAAGAAAGTGACATCAGAACACATAGAAAAATTAATTGTTCAATTATCCAAAGTAAAAGCATATTGGTCTGATAAGGATGATATAGCAGGAATGATTGTCAGTGTTCATTACATTCGTGTTGTAGCGAAAAGCAATCGATTGAAGATATTACTTGCAGATGCTGGAAAGAAACCAGTGGATTCAATCAGAGGAGCAAAATTTGTCACAGGAAAAGATAATCAGGGCAAGACAATACATAAGCATGTATTTACACATTATGTACAGGCATCAGCCATTGATAAAGCAATTAATAATTTGCAAATTGTAAAGGAAATTGTGGATGCAGATTATAATGGATGTATAACAGCAGAAGATATAGAAAAGCTAGGGAAAGAAAAGAAATATTTGCATGCTGAAAAAATTGCCAGGACAAATTTTGTAAATGTTATTGTTGATTGCCATTTCGTTGAAAAATTTGATGTAGACGAGGCAAAAGAATCGATTACGGAAGAATCTATTATAACAATTTATAAAACAGATATTGAAACCAGAGAGCTGCTGTCAAGGTTCGGGATTGATGTTGCGGAAAGCAAAATTATCGGTGGCACAACCATGTTGTTGACACCACCACAGGCAAGACTGTTATATGATAAGGCACCATATCTTATTGCAATGAGTATCACAGATTTCTCCAAAATCAGTTTAGAAGATGGTTTGTTGGAAACTGTTGAGTTTGAAGAAGACGATGGCATTATTCCACCGCCAGGAAACGAACCAATTGTAGGCGTTATTGATACTCAGTTCAATGAAAAGGTGTATTTTCATAAATGGGTTGATTACAGACCTATGTTGCCGGAGGATATATTAGAGCCAGAGGATTATAAGCATGGAACAGCAGTATCATCAATTATTGTGGATGGCCCTAGAGGAAATAGTGGATTAGATGATGGATGTGGTCGCTTTCGCGTAAGACATTTTGGTGTATCAAAACAAAGTGGATTTAGTTCATTTGCCATTTTGCGAGAAATTAGAAATATAGTTGAAAATAATCAGGATATCAAAGTGTGGAATCTGTCGCTTGGTGCAGAAAATGAGATACGCGAAAACTATATATCTCCAGAAGCTGCAGAACTTGATCGCATTCAAAGTGAGTATGATGTCATATTTGTGATATCTGGAACGAATACACCGGATGGAATGAAACATTCGGACATGAAGGTAGGTGCACCGGCTGATTCATTGAATTCGTTAGTTGTAAATGCTGTTGATATGTCTGGAAAATCGGCATCTTATTCTAGACGAGGACCGGTGCTCTCTTTTTTCCATAAACCAGACATATGTTATTATGGTGGAGATGGTACCAAAGCTGAAGAAAAAATAGCAGTATGCGCAGATGAATTGGGGGCTATATATTTATCGGGAACATCATTTGCGGCTCCATGGATTACAAGAAAATTAGCATATTTGATTTATGTCATGGGTCTTAGCAGAGAAGTGGCAAAGGCTCTCATAATAGATGCGGCTGCAAAATGGGGACCTAGTGGAAATGTTTCAGATACAATGGGATATGGAGTGGTTCCTAAACGAATAGAAGATATTTTGAATACACTAGACGATGAAATAAAATTCATAATTACTGGGACAACGCAGGATTATGAAACCTATAACTATACATTGCCAGTTCCTGTCGTGAATGGAAAACATCCGTATTATGCAAAGGCTGTATTATGTTATTTTCCGTATTGTGATCGTAATCAAGGAGTGGATTACACAGGAACTGAAATGGATATACATTTTGGACGTGTGATTACGGAAAAAAAGAATGGAACTGTCAAAACTAAGATAAAATCTATTGATGATAATAAGCAGACCGAAGAAGGTCAGGTCATGTATGAAGAAGATGCAAGAAATATATTCCGAAAATGGGATAATGTTAAGCGCATATGTGAGAAAATCAAGGATAGAAGAGTTCCTAAAAAGTCCTATGATGCCGGAATGTGGGGGATAGGAGTTGTGACTAAAGAACGAGTAACATTAAAAAAGAGAAGACCATTGCAATTCGGACTTGTAATCACGCTTAAAGAAATGTATGGAAAAAACCGAATAGATGACTTTGCTAAAATGTGTGAAGCCAAGGGATGGTTGGTTAATCGATTGGATGTTCAGAATCAGATTGATATTTATGAAAGAGCAGAGGAAGAGATTAAGTTTGATTAACAATTTGAAATAAAAAATGTTGCAGTGTAATAAGAGTGATTGTAAAGCAGGAGTCATAACCGGCCGATACTTGGCTTTATGATTGGAAAGCTAAGATTTTTGAGAAAGGAAGTGGTTAAATTGAAAGAAATAAAAAACGCTTTTTGATTGTTGGCGCAATCATAAAGCGTTGGTATCGGATGTGGATCCGAATGTTTAGAACATATTTATTATGCCACATCCGATGACCAGAATCAAGAAAAAACATAATTTTTGATTTAAGTCAAGGAGGAAATTTAATATGTTATTAAAGGCTACAGAACAATCAGATACAGGTTTGAACACAAAGTTTGTAAATGTTGAAAGTGGAAGAACGGTAACGCTTAAACATGCAATCAAGCAGATTGAAAATGGCAATAAGAACTACAGTGATTATCAAACTGTGAGAAATTCAAACGGAACGGTGTATATTCGTTCAAAGGCTGATGGTAAAAGAAGCAATAATATTGAATAAGGGAGGTATAGTAGATGATTATAAAAAAGAGTAGAATTAATTCTGTGGACAAGTATTTTGCAAATATTGCAGAAGACAAAGAAGTATATGTATCTGTTCCGGCGGATGAGAATAACATTGATTTATTGAAGATGGATGGGTGTCTTGATGGAACATGTGTAGTTCCTCAACCAATAGGACCTGTGACAAGGTTTAATCTATACGGAAAAGAACTCATCCATAAAGAAATGGAAAAAGAGCATAGAGAGATAGAAAGAGATTATCATATTGTTGATTGGCATGGTACAGATCATTATGGAACGTGCTTTCAAAACAGAATGTGTTATCCGAAAGAGTACATTTTTCCACCTTTGTCTAGAATTATTCGTGATAGTGGAAAACTGCGCTCGGAATTGCTGACAAAAGCAGACGTAGAGTTGTTAAAGCATACGATTAATATGTTTTTGGAAGTGTTCGGCTATTGCGAAATCGTTGACAAGGATGAAAATCCAATTGGACAAAAGATCAAGATAAAGGAAGTATCATGGAGGATTTTACCACCTGGGAAATATCCATGGGAGCGTGCAGAAAAGGCACTTGATGATTATTTTGAAAAAGCTCCGGGTAAAAATAAAGAAGTACTGAGAAATAATCATAAGACATTTGCGAAATATGAGCCTGATTTCCTTGCGATTGGCGAGAATAGCTTTAACGGTTATGTAGTTTATGGTTACACAAACAAAAATCTGTATGTGTTCGAATCTAATCAAGTAGGAAATGCTACATACGTGTTTAAGGGTGATTGGGAAAATGCATCACAATTGACTAAACACGATATTATTAAAGGAAATTTGTGCCATAAAAGAATAGTCCATGCAAAGACATGGGAGAAAACTGTTAAACAGATGTTTGAGTAAGAATAAATAAGAGTGTGATGTTCTTTTAATATAGAACATCACACTCAGAAATACTGAGGAGGAAATAATATATTGGAAAATTCATACTATAAGAATTTAATGATGACTGTGATTCGTTCTTCTGAAAGTGATAATTGGAAAGATGCTGTGGTAGAATGGGACATTGATGATTGTGAAGAGGATTTAAGCTGCTCATCAGAGTGTGTCTGTGGGAAAGAGAATATTAAATATCTTTATACCATAAGAAACAGATATTCAGGTAGAATTTTATATCCAATAGGGAGTTCGTGCATTAATAAATTTGGAAGAGAGGATTTAAGAGATGCCACTTCTTTAATAGAAAGTCAGTTTAAACTATTACATGCGGTTGAAGAAGGAAGATATTTGTCGCTGTCTTCTGAACTGTTTTCGAGAAAATTATTGCGTTGGCTATATGAAGAAGGCGCATTTGATACAGAATATAATGATTATGATGGAGAAGATGATTATGAATTTATGTTGAAAATGTTTAACAAAAGAGATAAAGACTCAATTAGCTTAAAACAAGATAAAAAAATAAAGGCGTTACTACTAAACGCTATTAAGCCTTTTTTGCAAGACAGGTTGGCAGAAAAGGTAAGATAGGAAATTTTATATTAATAACTATATACATGGCGGTGTAACTTATTTGATTGCAAAGCGGGAGTCATAACCCGCCACCGCATTATACGAGGATAACACCTCAATCTGAACATTTACAATTAAATATTTCCTATCTGAAAAAAACTCCCATCACGCCCTTGACACAAGGGGTACCGGAAAAACATATGCATCCGCGTTTGCCATGCGTGAGCTGGGTTTCAAGCGAGTACTGTTTCTCGTACACAGAGGTCAGCTTGCAAGACAGACAAAGAAATCCTATGAAAAGATATTTGATAAATCAGTTTCTATGGGACTTGTTGGTGCAGGGCACAGTGACTATGACAGGGATTATATTTTTGCAACCGTACAGACCTTAAATCGTGATGAGCATCTACAAAAATATGAACCAGATGCCTTTGATTGTATAATTTTGGATGAGGCACATCACAGCTCGGCCAACACATACCAAAAGGTAATGAACTATTTTACACCAAAGCTGTGGCTTGGAATGACAGCGACTCCTGATAAGCGAGATGATGATATTGAAGAAAAAAATATTTACCAGATTTTTAATTATCAGATTGCATATGAGATTCGTTTGCAGCAGGCCATGGAGGAAAACATGCTGTGCCCGTTCCACTACTTTGGAATAACAGATGTTTCATTGCTTGGTGACAAGGAGATAAAGAGCAAAAAGCTTACAGAAGCATCGTTCAACCAGCTTGTTGGTGAGATGAAGATGCACCACCCTGTAAGAGAGGATCTGCTTTGATATCAGCAGAGCAATTTACAACAAAGTTTACAAAATAATACACAGGAGCTTAAGGCAATATGAAAACAATACGCGTAGTGGCTGCCGTCATAAGAGCAGTCAATAATGAAAATAAACCGGTTATCTTTGCAACCCAGAGAGGCTACGGAGAGTTCAAGGGCGGCTGGGAGTTTCCAGGCGGCAAGATTGAGTCTGGTGAGACACCGCAGCAGGCGCTAAAGCGCGAGATAATGGAGGAGCTGGACACGGAAATTGCTGTCGGTGAATTAATAGATACGATAGAATACGATTATCCTAATTTCCATCTCTCAATGGATTGCTTCTGGTGTGAGGTCATTCACGGTGAGCTTATCCTAAAGGAAGCAGAGGATGCAAAATGGCTGACAAAGGAGCATCTGGCGGACGTAAAGTGGCTACCGGCGGATGTGACACTGATTGAGAAGATTGGAGAGGAGTTGCATGAAACCAAGGACAGCAAATAGCATGAACATACAAATTTTCGGAACAAAGAAATGTAATGACACAAAGAAAGCACAGCGATTTTTCAAGGAGCGTGGGATAAAGTTTCAGTTTATCGACATGAAGGAAAAAGGCATGAGCAAGGGCGAATTTAATTCTGTCGCCCAGGTGAATGGCGGTCTTGACAATATGATTAACTGGGATGGCAAAGATAAGGATTTGCTGGCATTTATAAAGTACATAGCAGATGAGGACAAGCTGGATAAAGTGCTTGAAAATCCGCAGATGATTAAGACACCGGTGGTTAGAAACGGCAGGCAGTCAACAATCGGGTACCAGCCGGATGTATGGAAGACATGGAAATAACACTAAAGGAAATGAAAGGCAGGAAATTATATATGTATTATGTACCGGATGGCACAGAGCAGTGCGGTTATTATGAGTGTAAAGAGTGTGGAAGCAGGTTTTTGGATTTAAAAATTGCACCAACATTGGTATGTCCATACTGTGGAGAAGAGGCAGATATGGAGATAGGACCTGATGAGGAGATGCCAAAAGTTGTAGAATCTGCGAAGCTTATTCAGATGGTTAGAGGCGTTGAAGAGGTAGAGAAGATGGATAAGCTGTTATCGCTTGCTGTGACAGGTGGCGATTTTAGCTGGATATAAGAATGCAGATATTTGTAGACGCAGATGTAAAGTAGCTGCCGGCGGATGTGACATTGATTGAGAAGATTGGAGAGGCACTATATGAAACCCAGGACAGCAAAGAGCATGGAGCTATATGATATATTGCTTAGGCGCGGGTATCCGGAGCCGTTTTGCGATGAGATAACGAAAAATCTAAATACCGACTGGACAGCTCAAAGGATGATAGGATATCTGTCACACTATAAAAAGCTTCCCATGGAAGAAATCGCTGATGAAATGCTTGCGATACTCAGCGACCGCAATCGCATAATGCAAAAGCATGAGCTTGAGGAGACAAATGCAAGATGGAATGAATATTTAAACAAATAAAGTCAGGAGGATTCACATGAGAGTACTGAATATCGAAGATGATACATTTAAACACAATGATATATGCAAAGCCCTGTCAGGATGTGGGATTAAAGATGTTGAATGGTCCAATAATCTCGTGGATGGGTGGAAACAGATTAAAAACTCAATGGATAGTAAGAATCCGTATGATCTGATAATTACTGATATGTATTATCCCGGCGAGCCGGGCGGCAGAGAGGAACAATCAGGGGATGTTCTGATTGACAGAGTGATTAAGAACAAAATCACAATACCTGTAATTCTCTGCTCCAGCGTGAATCTCAAATACCCGGAAATATATGGTTGTGTTTATTATAGCAGGGAAAGAAACTGGGAGGCAGATATGCAGAAGCTTGTAAATAGTCTTGTTGCCGGATGATACTAATAAATCTCAAAGTATTTATTTTCATGATGTACCTACGTCAGATGATTATAAGGTTTGCAAAGTAATAGGTTACTTTTTAAATATATTTTTTGAAAGCGAAATAAAGCTCTGTGCATAAGTGGAAAGGTATGAATTTTTGCGGTATGCAATTACTAAATCATTTTGTAGAGTGGGATTCCCTACAGAGAATACTTCCACAGGCCAGAATGGAGCAGCATATCGCACATATCCCTCTGAGGCAATGGTTACACCAAGGTTCTGTGATGCAAGCTGTATGCAGGTTTGATTATTTCTTGTACGGTACGGAACAGGTGGCTGTATTCCATACTGGTCAAACAGTCTTTGGGCGGAACGTCCGGTATTCTGATCCGGAAAATGTAATATAAAGGGAGTGTCAGCGAACAGGCTTAAGTCAAGCCATGGGTAGCGGCACTCTTTTTTTGTCACTGCTTTTTGGGCAAGTGGATGTCCGACAGGCAGTACTAATAGTATTTCTTCATGGCACAGCAGCTCATAATTTAGTTTGGGATGCTCCTGCCAGTTGCTTAAAATGGCAAAATCCAGATTGGTATCGGATATCAGCTTGTCCTGTATCGAATGGCCATATTCGAAAAAATTAATGCAGACACCTGGGTGTTTTTCGTTAAAAGCAGGCAGCAGCTGTGGTATAAGGCTGGTGCTGCGCATTGGCGGAAGCGCAATATTCAGCTCGCCATTATAGTAAGAGCGCATATCTGAAAGCTCTTTTTTCCAGTCCTGATCGAGTGCCAGTACTCTTCTTGCATAATCTAGATAACGCTGGCCCAAAAAAGTAAGATCATACTGGTATCCATTTCGTCTAAAGACTTTTCCACCGAGTTCTTTTTCAAGCTTGTGCAGATATTTAGTTAATGTTGGCTGAGAAACATAGAGTGCCTCTGCAGCACGTGTGAGATTATGATGTTCAGCTATCGCTATAAAATATTCAAGGTCAGTATATTCCATGACAGATCCCCCATATATGTAATTACATAAATCTAAAACTATGCCATAAAGGTATAGAATTGATGAAAACAATGAATTAGACACATGATATGTTTTATATTACTATTAAATTGTCGAAAGGGCAAGAGAAAGGTGATGTATATGGGGAAATATTTAGAGAAGGTATTTCGACTGTCACAATATGATACGAACATAAAAACTGAGATGATTGCAGGAATTACAACATTTGTTACGATGGCATATGTTCTTGCAACGGTTCCGAATATGCTTGGCAGTGCAGGATTAAATAAAAGTGCCGTAATGACAGCGGTTATACTGTTGATAGTCATTACCACATGTGCAATGGCATTTTACACAAACAGACCGTTTGCACTGGCACCTGGGCTTGGAAGTACAGGAATAGTGGTATCCATGATAACAAATGAAGGCATTTCACCGGAGAAAGCGGCAGGAGTGATATTCCTAAGTGGAATACTTTTTATTGCAATCTCTTTTCTGGGACTGAGAGAGGCTGTAGTAAAAGTGATACCGGTCAGCCTTAAGCATGCGGTAAGTGCAGGAATAGGGCTGTTCATAGCTCTGCTGGGGGCAAAAAGCTGTGGACTTATAGCTGCCAGCGAGAAAAAGAATTGTCTTACGTTTGGTGATTTAAGGTCACCGGAAGTTATTCTTTGTCTAGTAGGATTTTGCCTGATGCTCTTGGTAAAGATAAAGAATATACCGGGAGGTATTATTTTATCTATACTTATTACAACGATAGCCGGAATTGCGCTTGGTGTGACCAAACTGCCGGATAGGATAATTTCATTTCCGGGAAAAATGGATGATATATTTTTGAATATTGATATAAAGGGAGCATTGAATACAGCATATATTCCATTTTTGATAGCACTGTTCATACCGGATTTCTTCTCTACATTTGGCACGGTGCTGGGCGTAGGGGCAAAAGCAGGATATCTTGATGAAAAGGGAAATCTGCCGGGAATTGAGAAATGTTTTCAGGTGGATGCAGTGTCAACGAGTGTAGGCGCATTGTTTGGAATACCGAGCATGACTACATACCTTGAGTCATCAGCCGGTGTTGAGGCAGGCGGAAAAACAGGGCTTACCGTTATATTTACAGGAATATGCTTTCTGCTCATGCTATTTTTCTCACCGATTGTGCTGATGATACCGACAGCGGCAACAGCACCGGTGCTTATATATATTGGAATACATATGCTTGGTGCGATGAAAAATATTGATTACTCTGATATGACAGAGTATATGCCGGCATTTTTATGTATTGGCTTTACTATATTTGCAAACAACATAGCGAATGGGATCTGTATAGCAATCCCGGTGTATGTACTTATGAAGCTGATTTCAGAAAAAGCGAAAGAGATACAGCCTGTTATGTACATCGTGACAGCTATTTGTATTTTATATTTTATAACATTGATATAAAGGCATATGAGGTACCGCATATACCAAATTTATATCAGAAAATCATACATGTAGAAAAGGAGAATCACATGAGTAAACGACCAATTATAATTGACACCGATCCGGGTATAGATGATGCCCTTGCGATTGCGATAGCATTATTTTCAGAGGAACTGGATGTTAAGCTGATCACTACTGTAGCCGGAAATGTTTCGCTGGATCAGGTGACAGAAAATGCGCTTAAGCTTTTAAAATTTTATGAAAAGGATGTACCGGTAGCGAAAGGCTGTGCACAGCCGCTTCTGGCGGAGTTTGTGGATGCTTCGGATATCCATGGCAAAAGTGGAATGGAGGGATATGATTTCCCGGAGCCGAAAACAGAGCTTTTATTACAGGAACATGCCGTAAACGCAATGCGAAGAGTGATAATGGAAAGCAACGAGCCTATAACTATAGTGCCGATAGCTGCCATGACAAATATAGCATTGTTATTTGCACTTTATCCTGAGGTAAAATCAAATATCAGAGAAATCGTCATGATGGGCGGTTCAGTCACCAGAGGAAATAAAGGTGTTATGTCAGAATTTAACGTGGCAACAGATCCGGAGGCCGCTGCAATGGTATTTAATTCAGGCGTTCCTATTGTAATGGCAGGACTTGATGTTGGCTGGAAAGCACTTGTTATGCCGCAGGATAGTGAAGAAATCAAAAAGATGGGAAAAGTCGGAGATATGGCATATCATCTTTTCAAACACTACAGAGGTGGCAGCTTTAATACAGGGCTTAAAATGTATGATAGCTGTGCAATAGCATATCTGCTTTGTCCGGAGCTTTATACAGTTGAGGAAACCTACGTAGGAGTTGAACTAAATGGCACCATGACTACGGGATGTACCGTGGTTGATCTGAAAGGTTATCTTAAAAAGAAACCGAACGCTAAAGTGTGTACGGATATTGACGGTGAGAAATTCAGAGAATGGTTTAAGCAGTCAATTTCAAGATGTATATAATAATATTTAAGGAGGATGGATTATGACTACATTTGTCATGTATGCCGCAGCCATTATATCTGTGGCGATAGTAATTTTTATGCTTATCAAAAAGATGGATATTAAGATAACACTCTTTTTGATGGGAATTGTACTTATGTTTGTGGGATGCGCACTGGGAAACCCGCTTGGAGGCGAGGATTTTGTATCGACAGGGTCGGTGTTTTTAGATCCTTTAAAGGTAATCGCAGATCAGTTTAAGAGCACTATATCATCAGCAGGATTTATCATACTGATACTTGGCGGTTACTCAGCATATATGAGTGCCATAAATGCAAACAGCGTAACAGTAAACGTGCTTACAAAGCCGATAGCAAAAATCAAATCAGTATATATACTGGTACCGATCGTATTTTTACTCGGGAACCTGCTTTCACTTGTTATACCAAGTGCATCAAACCTTGCAGTTATCCTGCTTGCAACACTTTACCCAATCCTTATAAAGGCTGGAATGAGCTCACTTACAGCGGCAGGCATCATTGCTACAACAGCTACTATTGTACCTACACCACTCGGAAGTGATAATGTAGCGATTGCAGCGGAGCTTGCGAATACAACAGAATTTGCAGGACTGACAGCAACAGACTATGTATTCAAATATCATGCAATAGTATCAATACCTACACTGCTTATCATGGCAGCAATCCATTTCTTCTGGCAGAAAAGATGTGATAAAAAAGCAGGCGTGATTGAGTCTAAGGCAGTAGAGAGCAAAGATGTTGAGGAAATTAAAGGCGGGTTATTGTACAAGACAGTATATGCTATTTTACCATTACTTCCTATTATTTTGCTTATCGGTTCATTTGCTGTACAGAAGATTACAGGAGCACAGATTGATATAAGCGTGGAAGTGGCAACATTATTCTCATTTATCGTAGCAATCATCTGTGAGATCATCAGAAAACGTAATGCCGGTGAGACTCTTAAAGAGACAGAGGCATTCTTCAAGGGAATGGGTGGCTCAATGCCGATAGTTGCTCTCCTTGTTGCAGGAACAGTATTTGTTACAGGATTAAAATCAATCGGACTCATCACAGCATTACAGAGTGCCATGACAGGTCTTTCAGGCGGAGGACTTGGATTTGTACTTCCACTCATACTGGTTGCGCTTACAGCACTTATCGTACTTTTAAGTGGAAGTGGTACAGCATTATTCTTCGCAATGGTTCCGCTTATGGTGCCACTTGCGGTAGCAGCAGGAATTTCACCGCTTGCGGTATCAATCCCAATGGGACTTGCCGGAAACCTTCTTCGTGCGGTCTCACCGGTATCGGCAGTAGTAATGATTGTGGCTGGAAGTGTAAAACGCGAGCCGCTTGAAATAGTAAAAAGAACTTCTGTACCAATGATTGCAGGAACAGTGGTAATGTTTGTACTTTCTATGGTAATATTCCTGTAGGAAAGTATATGATTATATTTGAAAGAAATATATTATTTGGAGGGCTGCAGACGTGAAAGCATTAAATTATGGATCGTTAAATATTGATTTTGTATACAATGTGGAGCATTTTGTGAGAAGCGGAGAAACCATATCCTCACAGAACATGGCAATATTTGCGGGAGGAAAAGGACTTAATCAGTCTGTAGCCCTTGCCAAAAGTGGCATAGACACCTGGCATGCAGGTAATATCGGCGAGGATGGAGAGTTTCTTGCAGAGATACTGCAAAAAGCGGGAGCACATACAGATTTCATCACACGTCTGCCGGGCAGAAATGGCCATGCTATCATACAAAAACAGCCAAATGGTCAGAACTGCATACTGCTGTATGGTGGTTCAAACAGGCAGAACACAAAGATACAGGTGGATGAGGTATTATCCCATTTTGAGAAAGGAGATTATCTGATTCTGCAAAATGAGATAAACGAGATTTCATATATCATGGAACGGGCGCATGAGAAGGGCATGATAATAGTACTCAATCCGTCGCCGATGGATGAAAAAATTTTTACATATCCGCTTGAGTATGTAGACTATTTCCTTCTTAATGAGATTGAAGCTAAGGATTTGACAGGATTTTGCTATTCCGTTGGAGAAGTCAGGTGTATTGAAACTGATGAACTCCTTGATGCAGTATGCAGTCATTTCCCGAAAAGTAAGGTTGTGCTGACTTTAGGAGAATACGGCTCAATCTATAAAGATGAAAAACAAAAAATTCACCAGCCGATAGTGAAGGTACCGGTGATTGATACTACAGCAGCAGGAGATACATTTACCGGATTTTTCATCGGAAGTATCGCAAAAGGGCTTTCACCGAAGGAAGCAATGCAGATAGCAGCAAAAGCATCGGCTATAGCTGTTTCAAGACAGGGAGCAGCACCATCTATACCTGAATTGAATGAGGTATATGATTTTGGTCGATAGAGAGTATGGTGTTATGGGGAGCACGAAAGACCTTGAGTTTATAATGAACTCAAGGTCTTTTTCTGTATTATAAGCAATGAATTTATAAAAAATATAAAAATCTGTATGAAGTTGGACTACTAAATACAGTAGATATGGTGTAAAATGATTCTTATGGTAAAGTTAGAAAAAAATAAAAGGAAGACCAGCAGCTATTGTTAAGTAAGAAAAAAGTTGAAAGAAAGGGGATTGGATATGAAGATAGAGGATGTAATAGAGAAATTTAATACAACACCATTTTTGTTTCTTGGTTCAGGAGTTACTCGACGTTATTACAATTTACCGGATTGGAGAGGCTTGTTAAAACATTTTGCATATGAGATAAAAACTGATGATTTTATATATAGTGCATATGAAAACAAGGCTTCAAAAGAGGAAAATCCAGAGGGATTACTTCCTAAAGTCGCAGAAATGATACAAATAGATTACGATGAAAAATGGTTTAGAGATCCATCTATCAGAACATTAAATGACGATATGCTTGCTAAAGTGAAGGAGGGATTATCACCTTTTAAAGCGGAAATTGCGACATATATAAAAAATAATAGCATTGTTGTCGAGGAGTACGAGTCAGAAATAGAGATGTTGGCAAAACTTTCTGAAAAGAATATAGCTGGGGTCATTACAACGAATTATGATGATTTTGTTGAAAATAATTTTAATGGATATACAAAATATGTGGGACAGAGACAATTAGTTTTTTCTGCGATTCAAGGAATTGCAGAAATCTTTAAGATTCATGGTTCAATAGAAGAACCGGGGAGTCTTATTATAAATGAGCAGGATTATATTGACTTTGATAAAAGAAGTCCTTATTTGGCAGCTAAATTGATGACTATTTTTATGGAATATCCAATTATTTTTATGGGATATTCTATAAGTGATACTAATATTCAAAAGATAATTAAATCTATAATTGATTGCCTTGATGTCCAACAATTAAAAATGCTGGAAGATAGATTTGTATTTGTTGAGTATCAACCCGGAAAAGTTGGCAGTGAAGTTACTCCGTATACGATAATGATAGATGATAAACCTCTTGCAATGACAAAAATTGTTGTAGAGGATTTTAAACTCATATATAAGGCTTTAGAAGGAAAGAAATCGAAGTTGCCGGTAAGAATTCTTAGAAGATTCAAACAGGAATTATACGATTTTACAGTTACGAATATGCCAACTGCGAGTATGAGAGTTGCTTCAATAGAAGATGATAGGGTAAAAGATGAAGAATTTGTAATGGCTATAGGTAAATTTAGCGATTACGGATTAAGAGGTTTACATGGCTTAAAGGCTGATGAGTGGTACAGAAATATTGTTATACAGGATATAGAATTTTCAGCTGATGATTTATTGAAATATGCATTTGATGATTTGATTAAACAAAATTCAGGAAGATTGCCGGTAAATAAGTATTTGTCTGAAGCAACAGGGGAATATCCGGAATGTGTTGAGTTAGCGGAAAAACAAAATTTTGATTCCATTATTTCAGCGACAATCAAGAAAAATAGAAATAAATTGGGAGTTTATAAATCTGTTAAACAGATTTGGGAAAACGAGAAAATGTTTATCGAAAGAGCTACATATCTAATTGCACATTTGGAAGAGCAGGACATAGACATTCAGGAATTAGAAAATGTCTTAAAAGAGATATTTGAACATGATGTTAATGTATTACAAAATTCAAAGCCTGCAATTAGAACAAATGTTAGAAGGCTGATTATGATTTATGACTATTTAAAATGGGGAAACAAAAGAACTTCCTAACTAAAGCATCTGATAGACAGACACCGTGTAGGAAGCCCCTTTACTGTAATAAGCACCTTAGAACTAAAGCATCTAAAAATAGACACCGATTCATTAGCACATATTTATTTTATTAAATTACAATACATATTATACAGTTATGAGTTGGATTTGTAAATATAAAATTTGAATAATTCGAATAACCTATCGTTGATTGGCATGATAATAACATTATCAAATGCAATGGAGCTATGGAAATATAAGGGAATGTATATAACAATTATACGATATAAATTTTAAAAGAAGAGGGAATATAATTATGGCAAAAAAGGTTACTATTAAAGATATAGCTGATATGGCAGGGGTTTCAATCGCAACCGTTTCTCATGTTATAAACAGAACAAGATATGTGAGTCCGGATCTTGTTGAAAAAATAGAAAATATTATTATAGAAACCGGATATCAGAAAAAAATAGAAGAAAAAGAAAGACGACTCAAGGTTGGAAGGCAGTCGGAAATAGTTGCAGTTATTCCAAATGTTGAAAGCACCATTTATCGTGATATGGTGGGATATTTAAAAAAATATGTTAGTATTCAGGGTTATCAGTTTTATATTGCAATTACGGACAATGATATTAAAGAAGAGGCTCAGGTACTGGAAGGACTGATACAGAATAAAAAAACAGCAGGTATTATACATGTACCAGTCAGTGATGTTGCGGCAGATTATAAAAAGCTGATTGAATCTGGAATTCCATTTGTCTGCATGGAAAGAAATATTTTGGGAGATGGTATAGACTCTGTTGAATTTCGAGATAGAGAAGCCATTTTCAAAGGAACTGATTATCTGTTAGAATGTGGTCATAAGAATATTTTGTTTTTAAGAGAAAGCTTGAAGAGTACGACGAGAGATGAAAGAACACGAGGCTTTCTCCTTGCATTAGAAGAACATGGAATCAATACAAATGATGCAAATATTTCAGACATTAATATCGAATCCGGAGCTGATAACTGTATTTTGGAAATACAAAAGGCAATGAGACGATATATGCCAACTGCAATTATGGCAGGAGGAAATAGAATTACTTTATATCTTATGAAAACTATGAGGGATAGAGGAATTGAATGTCCTGAAGAGATATCGGTTGTTGGATTTGGTGATGAGGGATGGTCGGAGTTAACGTATCCACCATTGACGATTTTAAAGAGAGATGTTGAAGGGCTGAGCAGACGAGCAGTAAATATGCTTTTTGAAAAGATAAATACAGGACATGTGATTGAACAGGATTATTATGCCGATGTAGAGTTGATAATAAGAAAATCCACAAGAATGTTGGATAATGGACCTTTTGGAGAAGAAGCAGCTACACCGGAATCAATAGTCATAACAAAAGAGGAAAAGAGCCGTTTGCGTGCTGGAAATTTCCGTGTGGCAATTTCGTTTCATTATACAGGAACATCATGGGCGGAATTACACGAAAAGGGAATCCGCGATGAGTTGGAACAATACGGAATTGATATTATATCAGTAACAGATGCACATTTTGATGCATCTTTGCAAAATGCACAGCTTGAAGGCATTCGTTTACAGAAACCGGATGCTGTAATTGCAATTCCGACTGATGATAAAGAAACAAAAGAACAATTCCGTGAATTGGCAAAGGTGTCAAAGCTTGTTTTCCTGAGTAATGTCCCTGAGAATATGGAAAAAAATAGTTATGTTTGCTGTGTGTCTGTTAATGAGATTGAAAATGGAGTTAATGTTGGCAGAATGATGGGGGAGTACTGTAAAGGAAAACACGTGGAAGCCGGATTTATCATACATGGAGCGGTCTTTTATGGTACGCGTGCCAGGGATGAGGTCGCGGAAAAAATTATTTCAGAACAATACAAAAATATAGATATTAAGGCAATAAGAGGTTTTGGAGAAATTGAAAATGCATATCAGGTTTGTAAAGATATGATTACTGAGAATCCACAAATTAAAGTCTTGTATGTCAGCTGGGATAGACCGGCGCTGTTGGCAATTAAGGCGTTGAAAGAGATGCATAGAGAAGACATCGCTATATTTACAACTGATTTAGATTATAAAATTGCACAATATATGGAAAGTGGTATTGTAAAGGGATTAAGTACTCAAAGACCTTACGAGCAGGGAAGAACAGCTGCGCATGTGGTAGCGAAATCTTTATTAAGTAATGATGTGCCGAAATATGTTGGAGTGCAGCCGTATGTTGTGGATGCTAAGCAGCTAGGAAGGGCATGGAAGGATATTTTTCATGAGGGAATGCCAGAAGAAATTAAATAATGCCAAATAAAATTAAATATCTAAAAAGAAATATATGCGAAGAAAAAGAATATCATTTTGGTATTCTTTTTTTAGTTGTTGGGAATTTACGTAAAAAATACTTTTGGAATGTTAATTTGCGCAAAACACAATCGTATAATTGTTGAAAACGACGAATTAAACAAGGTTTTACGTAAAATTATTGACAAATAATAGAGCAAAATATATCATGTAATCACAGAAACAAACAAAAACAAATAAATTTACGTAAATTTAAAAAGTGGAGGAAAAAACTATGGCAAAAATAAAAAAATTATTAGCGTTGGGTTTATGCTTATGCATGACAGCAGGTATTACGGTAGGATGTGGCGATAGTAAGTCATCAAAGAATGGTACAGATTCTGGAAAGAATACAAATGATGGGTTGTCGTTTGCATTTTGTACTAATACCTTAAACAATACATTTCAAAGCTCAATTGATTCAAAGCTAAAAGAACTGTGTGACAAAGATGGAATATCATATACATGTTTAGATCCTGACTATGATTTGAATAAGCAGCTTAGCCAGTTGTCAGATGTAGCAAATAATGGATATGATGCAGTATTTGTTATTCCTGTTGATTCAGCAGGAATAACATCAGGACTGGCAGAAATAAGCGAAGCTGGTATTCCTATATTTAATGTAGACACTGCAGTTATTGATGATGACCTTGAGAGCTTTGTAACACGATTTGTTGGAACTAATGCGTATATGGCAGGACAGCTTGTTGGAGAACAGATGGTTAAGGATCATCCGGATGGAGGAAATATTGCAATTTTGGATTTCCCTTCAAATGAAAGCTGTGTTGACCGTGTAAATGGATTTCTTGATGGACTTGGAGACAGCAAAGATAAGTTTAAGATAGTAGCACAGCAGGATGGCGGAGCAGCCTTAGACAAATCAATGGAGCTGGCAGAAGACATTATTACAGCATCTCCTGATATGGATGCATTTTTCTGTATCAATGATCCATCTGCACTTGGTGCTGCAGCTGCTATTAAAGCAGCAAATAAAACAGGCAAAATTGGTGTATATAGTATTGATGCCTCACCGGATGGAAAACAGGCATTACTGGATGATGAATTTACAGCTGTTGCATGTCAGGTACCTGTACAGATTGCAGATTATTCTTTTAAGGAAGCTGTAAAGTATGTTGATGGAGATACTAAAATTGATGAGAAAAAGGTATATCTCGATTCGCATTTAGTGTCTAAGGATGAGGCTGAGAAAACTCTTAAAGAATGGCAATAATAAGGGAGAGTTATTATGGGACAGACAGTATTAGAAATGACAGGGATAAAGAAAAGCTTTGCGGGTATTTACGCTTTAAATGGAATTGACTTTTCTTTGGAACTGGGCGAAGTACATGCACTGCTTGGTGAGAATGGAGCAGGAAAGTCAACATTAATTAAAGTGCTTGGCGGAATTTATCAGCCGGATTGTGGATTGATAAAAGTTAATGGAAAAGAAGTAAAAATTGATGGAGTCCCAGCAGCAAGAGCAAATGGTATAGGTATTATACACCAGGAAATAGTATTGGTGCCTTACCTTACAGTTGCACAAAATCTGTTTTTGGGAAGAGAAATTAGAACTAGACTTGGAACCTTGGATGAAGCGGAGATGAACCGCAGGGCAGCAGATATGATCTCTGCCCTGGGGGTCAATATAAAAGCTGAAACAGTAGTTGAGAAGCTGACTATCGCACAACAACAAATGGTAGAGATTGTAAAAGCTGTATCATTTAACGGAAAAATAATTGTTATGGATGAACCTACATCATCTCTTTCAAATGAAGAGGTGGAGCAGCTATTTGGAATTATTGAGAATCTAAGGAAGAAAAAAGTAAGTATTATTTATATTTCTCATAGAATGGAAGAGTTATTCCGAATATCAGATCGAATTACTGTTATCAGAGACGGAACATATGTAGGAACCAAAAAAACTGTCGAGACGAATGCGAATGAATTGGTAGCAATGATGGTTGGAAGAGATCTTGATAATTTCTATGTAAGAGATTATTGCGATGTGGAACATGCTCCAATTGCACTTGAAGTAAAAAATCTATCACGTCAGGGAACATTTGAAGATATCAGCTTTTCGGTTCATAAAGGCGAGATACTTGGATTTTCAGGGCTGGTAGGCGCTGGAAGAAGTGAGATTATGGAAGCTGTTTTCGGAGCAAGACCATATGATGCCGGTCAGATTTTCCTGAATGGAGATGAAGTGCATTTTAAAAATCCTATGCAGGCAATTAAATCAGGAATTGCATTGGTTCCTGAGGACAGAAAAAAACAGGGGCTTGTACTGGGAAACAGCGTTGCATTCAATTTAACTTTATCGAGTCTGCGTTTTTGCATGAATGGAATTGCTGTCAGTGAAAAAAAGCGTGATTCGATTATTGAACATTATAGTAAAAGACTTAGGATTAAAGCAGCTTCTCCGGAGATTGAAGCAGGTAGTCTTTCTGGTGGAAATCAACAGAAGGTTGTACTTGGAAAATGGCTTGCAACAAAGCCGGATGTCTTGATTCTGGATGAGCCTACAAGAGGCGTAGATGTAAATGCCAAGTATGAAATATATACTGTAATAAATGAACTGGCAAAGGAAGGCATTGCAATTATTATGGTTTCTAGTGAATTGCCGGAGATTATCAACATGTGTGATAACGTTTGTGTTATAAGAGCAGGCAAGCTTGTTGGCAAGCTCGGAAAAGACCAGATGAATCAGGAAGAAATTATGAAGTATGCTGCAGGAGGCGTAGAGTAATATGAATGAGAAGAAAAGAGAAGTAAATGCATTTGGAAAAAGAAATCCATTCACTTCAATTATAAAAGGCAATATAGGAATTATTGCAGTATTGATTATTATGTGCGTAATAGTGTCAATTGCAACGGATAAATTCCTTACAACCAATAATATAATTTCTGTTTTAAGACAAATTTCAATAAATACATATATCGCACTGGGAATGACACTCGTAATTATATTGGGACACATTGATTTGTCGGTTGGTTCAATTGTTGCGATGTCGGGAACCCTTACGGTTGGACTTACTGTAAATCAGGGAATGCCACTTATAGTAGCAATAATTATTGGATTGGCAGTAGGAACTCTTGCTGGATTTATCAGTGGATTTATAGTATCTCATTTTAAGGTACCTGCATTTATTATTACAATGGCAATGATGAATATTGCAAGTGGTATTGCATATGTGTATACAGGTGGACAGTCTACACGTATTACAGATAAGATGTTTATAGCTATAGGTACAGGATATTTGTTTAATGTAATTCCGCTTCCGGTAGTATATATGGTAATTTTGATTGCAATATTCAGTTTCCTTTTAAGCAAAACTAAATTTGGAACTTATGTATATGCAATTGGAGGAAATAGGGAAGCTGCAAGATTATCTGGCGTTCCTATTAAAAAAATAGAAATTATTGTATTTACGCTTTCAGGCGCGCTTGCAGCATTCGCAGGACTTGTTCTTTGCTCAAGAATGTATTCAGGACAGCCATCAGTAGGAAGTGGATATGAATTGGATGCAATTGCTGCATGTGTACTTGGTGGAACATCAATGACCGGAGGAAAGGGCCGGATAAGTGGAACTGTATTTGGTGCAATGGTAATTGGAATTATTTCCAATGGATTAAATCTGATAGGAGTTTCATCTTATTGGCAGCTAATTATTAAGGGTCTGATTATTGCATGTGCAGTTCTGCTGGATTGTCAGAAGGATAAAATAGCGTTGTTAAAAAATAAGGTAAGGGCTGCAAAATAAATTGGAAAGGAAATCTGTTCGTTTTTTACAATACAGAGAAAGATAAGCAAATGGAAATTTTTCGTAAAATGTCTTTCGCGGATTCTACGGGAGATGCAATTCCGTTTTACCACGAAGGAAAATATCATATTTTTTCACTTACATCTCCACCGGGAACGACCGTCTATCCGGAGAGACTGCGTACAACCTGGAGTCATAGTATATCGGATGACTTAGTGCATTGGCAGGAGCTTCCGACGGCATTATATCCGGGGGAAGGAGATGAACCGGATGCTTCTGGAGTGTGGACCGGTTCAGTAATATATGGTGAAGGACAATATCATGCATTTTATACAGGATATTGTCTAACAGCGGAGTTTCAGCAGACCATATGTCACGCAACAAGCGATGATGGAATAACGTGGACAAAAGATATCGCAAATCCTGTTATTACTCCGATGACAGAGCTCTATGAAAAACTTGATTGGAGAGATCCGTATGTTTTTTATAATGAAGAAGATGAAAATTATTGGATTTTGATTTCTGCGAGAAGACTTGATATGCCGGTTACACGAAGGGGCTGTATAGTGCTGTACCGTTCAAAGAATTTAAAGGATTGGACGTACTATGGTCCAATATATTCACCGGGGCATACAAACTGTCCGGAATGTCCGGAAATGTACAAGATGGGAGGTCACTGGTATTTGTCTTACTCAAGATTTTCAGAGTTTGTAAATACAATATACCGTGTATCAGAGTCTCCTTTTGGTCCGTGGAGAAAACCTAAAAAGGATGGTATTGGTGGAAGACGCTTTTATGCTGCTAAGTCAATGCAAAATGATGATGGAAGACGTTTTTATTTTGGATGGGCGCATGATCGTGCAGAGCAGAGTGACAAAGGTGAATGGTATTGGGGTGGAACATTTTGTATTCCACATGAAGTGGTGCCAACCGAAAATGGAGAGTTAAATGTAAAGTTACCATGTGAATATGAGCATATATTTGATAAAGCTGTTAATTGGAAATATATATCAGTTCTTGGAAATGCAAAAGATTATGGTGAAAAAACTATAACATTGAATGCGCTGGAAAGCTGTTCATATGGATTTTTGAGACATACGGAAGAAAGCTATATGCTGACATGCAAAATAGTGCCAAGAGAAACATATGATACGTTTGGTATTCTTTTAAAGTCTGATAAAGAGGCAAGTGGCTGTTTGTTTCTTGAATTTGATAAAGCAATGCAAAGAGTCTCATTTTTAAATCTTCCGATGGGAGTAGATCCATTTTGGGTGCAGTCGTGTCAGGCGGTTCCACCGGCAACCGAGCCGGGTCCGGATGGTGTGCGTGTCTGTGAGAAAACAATGCAAATTGAAGACGGAAGGGCAATAGACATAAAGATTATTGTGGATCATGACATGATAGAGGCATTTATTGATGAGCAGATAGCGTTCACATATAGAATATATGCCAAGCCGGAATTTGAAACTGGTATAATTGCTCAGGATTCGAATGTTGAGTTCTATAATTTAAGCATTTCCGGAAAATAATTGCGAATGGGAGAGACACGGATGGAAAAAGAATATGATATAGTTGCGATGGGAGAATTATTAATTGATTTTACACCGGCAGGAGTTTCAGAAACCGGCATGTGTCTTTATGAACGTAATCCGGGAGGGGCACCGGTAAATATGCTTACTGCAGCAGCTAAAGCAGGATTGAGAACAGCCTTTATAGGCAAGGTTGGAAACGACATGCATGGTAAATTCTTAATAGAAGCTGTTGAAAATCAAAATATTAATAGCGATGGCATTATATTGGATGATAATGTATTTACTACACTTGCATTTGTAAATCTTACAAAAGATGGAGAAAGATCATTTGCGTTTGCAAGGAAACCCGGAGCAGATACAATGATAGGGTACAAGGAAGTCGATACTCAAATTTTACAGAATACAAAAGTTTTTCATGTGGGTTCACTCTCTCTTACTGATGAACCTGCACGTTCCACTACATTCCAGGCAGTGAAATGTGCAAAAAATGCAGGTGCAGTTATATCATATGACCCTAACTACAGGGCGCCTCTTTGGAATAATGAGAAGACTGCTATAGAACGTATGCGTTCAATGCTTCCGTTTGCAGATATGATTAAATTGTCAGATGAAGAAACTGCTTTACTTACGCCATACGAAAATCCGGATGAAGCAGCAAACTATTTATTAGACCATGGAATAAAAATAGTTGCAGTGACACTCGGAAAAGAAGGGGTGTTAATATGTAATAGGAAGGATCATCAAAAGGTAAGTGGTTTTTCAAGTCAAGTAGTAGATACTACAGGGGCAGGAGATTCATTTTGGGGCGGATTTATGTCTCAATTTGTAAAAAGCAAACTTAACCCTGAAGATTGTTCTATGGAAGAACTAAAAAAATTTGCAAGGTATGGAAATGCAGTAGCAAGCCTGTGCATAGAAAAAAAAGGAGGAATATTGTCAATTCCTGAAGAAAAAGAAACTTTTAAACGTTTACAGCTAAGTGTGTGAAAAACAATCGTAGTGCAAAATAATTGAAATTATACGATTATAGCCTCACTATCAATTTTAATAAACATAGTAATGAAAAATGCAACATTTCTCTAAGAAATGTTGCATTTTTTATCTTACAGTTACTATATCGGACATCAATTCTAATACTTTACACCCAATTACAACTTATTTAAAAATTATTTTTGCCATTTATTGGTTGTATCTGCCTTTTTTAATGACCACTTCCCACAAAAATCCTTGTTCTTAGACGAAAAATGCAACATTTCTTAGAGAATTGTTACATTTCACATAAGCATGGAAATAGCTTAAATCAAGTGCACGGAGGTATACAGAATGCTTAAATTATCGCTAAAAGAGGGAGAATATGTAAACATCGGAGACAACATCCGAGTGGTCTATGCCGGAGGAAGCGGAAAGAACGGACGTCTCATGATAGATGCTCCAAGAGAGATGAACATCTCAAGGTCAAACAATGACCCAAATCCTGAGAAGAGAAAAGATACATATTATCCGGAGCCAAGGATTTCAGAGGAAGCTCAGCATGAAATCAAGAAGATTATCTGGAATGAGAGACAGAAAAAGTCAAAATCAACTAAGTCTGAAACAGATAAGTAAGCATAACACAATAAGTTAATAGGCGGCCGTGGCAGATGCCACAACCCGGAAAGCCGTTTGTTATAAAGCAACAAAGTGACTGCAAATACCAAAAACAAAGCAGTTACTAAACACCTCGGGAAAAGGAATTCCAGAGGTCAAACATAATAACCCATGAATATGGGACAAGGAGGATTATATTATGGTAGTACAACACAACATGCAGGCAGCAAATGCCAACAGAATGCTCAACGTAACAACAAGCGCACAGTCAAAGAGCACAGAGAAGCTTTCATCAGGTTATAAGATTAACCGTGCAGCTGATGATGCAGCCGGACTCACAATTTCTGAGAAGATGAGAAAGCAGATCAAGGGACTTGACAGAGCTTCAACAAATGCAGAGGATGGTGTTTCAGCAGTACAGACAGCAGAAGGCGCCCTCACAGAGGTTCACTCAATGCTCCAGCGTATGAATGAGCTTGCAACACAGTCTGCAAACGGAACAAACTCTAACACAGACCGAAAAGCAATCCAGGATGAGATTGACCAGCTCACAACAGAGATTGATCGTGTATCTGAGACTACAAAATTCAATGAGACATATCTCTTAAAGGGTGACGGATCAGAGAAGGATCATAATGTAAATGCACATGATGCAGGGCTTGACGGCGTTACGCTTACAGATAAGGGTGATAAGGTTGATGTTACATTAAAGACACTCAATGCGGGCGATAAGGTAAGTATTGCTGGTAAGAATTATACAATTGGTTCATCAGTAGACGAGGCTACAGCACTTGTAACTAAGCAGCAAAAAGCAAATGGCACTATTACTGTTAATGGCGAGAAATATACGTATGATGCAACTGGAAATACATGGAAAGATTCAAAAAATGGTAATGCAACAATTAAAATAGCTGGTGGAGATGTTGTTTCTGATGGTACAAAGACATTAACAGCTATGAAAGATGGAGCAAATGCGGCTGGTGCAGATGGTATTGATGATAACGATTCAACAGTTATCACTGCCGGAAAAGCATATCAGTTACAGACAGCTGAAATCGTAAAAGCAAGTAGTATTGGAACTGATACAGCGGCAACTGTTAAAGATGGGGCAAATGCTGATAAAGATGCAACTGCAACATTCACCCTTAACAAAGGAACTGTTTCATACAAAGACGGCTTAAGCTTCAACCTTCACGTAGGGGCTGATGCTGACATGACAAACAAGATTACAGTCAACATCGACTCAATGAACTCTGCAGGACTTGGAGTAAAGGGTATCAAGGCTGACACAGAACAGGATGCTACATATGCTATTGATGCAATTGCGGATGCTATTTCAACAGTATCTTCACAGCGTTCATCACTCGGTGCTGTTCAGAACCGTCTTGAGCACACAATCAACAACCTCGACAACGTAGTTGAGAATACTACATCAGCTGAGTCACGTATCCGTGATACAGATATGGCTGAGGAGATGGTTAACTACAGCAAGAACAACATTCTTGCACAGGCTGGACAGTCTATGCTTGCACAGGCTAATCAGTCTAACCAGGGTGTTCTTACACTTCTTCAGTAATCAGTTAGAATATTACTACTAGATTATTAAATAACTGATATAACAATAAATAATCAAAACAGCTAAGTCAGATTATTAAAAAATTATATAAAAACAACCCCACACTATATTCCATGCACATATTGTGGGGTTGTTTTTCATTAATAATTCTTTATAGCATTGATAGCTTCATCTCTGGATAGCTGGTAATCTTCAACAAGTTTATTTATCGTATATTCATCTGATAGGTTCATATCTTTACATAATTTAATAAACACTTTTATTCCGTTAGAACGCTCCTTTTCTTCTCCTTTAATTATGCCTAGTTTTTCACCCTCAGCGATACCTAACTGGCGTCCTTCCTCCTTAACTATTTCAAGATGTCCTTCCTCGTCATATTCATAAATACTCACAGTAATCACTTCCTCCCTGTGATTTTTTAGAAATACATAAATATAAAATATATTTTAGAAACATATATTAAATACACATAACTATTCCCCAGCCGATTCATCGACCTGATAGAGTGGGATAGTAGCAGCAATTCTTCTGTGTTCTTCTTCCATAGCCGCATAATGCTTCGCAGTTGTGTTAATATCTTTATGCCCAAGTACATCACTTACAAGTCGTATATCACCCGTGTCTTTATAAAGTGCTGTACCATATGTGCTTCGCATTTTATGTGGAGAGATTTTTTTATCAGGTGTTGCATTTTTTGCGTATTTTTTACCCAT
>OGFW01000894.1_pt1 | contig 27216 bp, 18 predicted proteins | sample 1570991 | NCBI WGS metagenome assembly OGFW01 (sample SAMEA2582074, study PRJEB24529) | metagenome | biome: Human gut stool | place: China | collected 2011
CACGGCATCCTTTTCGTTGACGAGTTTCTCCAGTTCCTTAATCATAAACTTATGAGACCCAATAGATATTTAGTCATAATGCTTATTATTTATTGAAGTGAGCCGGTTGCTTGGTCAGTAACTGGACGAAATGTTGTTTGATATTCTCAGCCTGAATGGAATCTACTGTCAGGTAGTAACGGTTTCCTGCGGCATCGGGAGTAAATTCAGTAGCACCTTGGTCCGTTACGTTTATTTTACCTGCCGGAGAAACGTTGAAATAGGACGGACCTTCAACAGAATACAATACGGAAGTCAGGTCCCATGTAGGACGGTCGTAAGGCATCTGCTGGTAGCTTTTATATGCTTCTACCATTGGGTGCATAGGAGCCCATCCGAAATCGTTTTCAATGCTGCTGCCGGGATAGTTGATGGCGATACCTACTTCGAAAGGAGAGGTCACCAGTGTGGTAGGCCATTCGGAGAATATCTTCTTTGCCGCCGGAATGTCTTTCACTACGTTATATTCAAACAGGTTGGGATTGTTGAAGCAGCCTGCCATGGTACACAGCAGTTTTACTTTTTGGGCAACAAGCTCTTTTCCGGTCAGCGGAGATACATCGTCAGCCGGAGTATCCAACAGGCGTGCAAGGTTCGTGGAGAAACCTACGGAGATGATGGTAACGGAACTGTCCGGTTGCTGTGCCAATAGCTTACGATAGAGGGCAGGCGCTTCCGACAGTTGGTTATAGTCACCTTTCAGTGAGCGCTTGAAAGCCGGTTCACCATTATCCTTCTGGATGAGGCATACGGCTTTGGCATAGTTTGTAGCATCGTTCTCACAGTCGGCTCCGTTGTGTATGATTCCGATAGGGATTTGAGGATAGCCGTACCAGGTATTCATGATGTCGGTGTATTCGGCCGGATAGGTTCCTTCTTTGTTGATGGTGATGCCTAATAAGTCGATATCTCCTGCGTCCAGATACTTGTAAAGCATATCCAGTGCCAATGCATCGTCCACGTCGTTACCTATATCCGTTTCCAGAATAATTTTGGGTACATTCGGGGTGACTTCCGCAGTTTGTTGTTTCTTGGAAGTGCAGCTTGATAGAGCCAATACTAACAAGCCAATCAAATAAAGTTTGCTCTTTCTCATGACGGTATATTTAAAAAATTAGTGACTGGGTGAAATGGATATATAGAGTTCGGGAATCACCTGTTGGAGTGCTTTCTCGTTCTCGTCAAGGTCCGGACGATAGTAAATCTCTTTATCGTTCAGGTCTACATCGGGCAGTCCGAAGCCCATAATGAGGTCCATGTTATCTCCCGGGTCCTGATACGGATGATACAAGTCGGTGATTACCACTACGGGAATCTTTTTGTATTGCCCTGATGCCTTCCCACAGGGGAAGGCAAGAATAAGAGCAATGCATACTATTTGCAGGATTGTTTTATTCATTTGAAATAGTTTTTGAGATTAAACGTAGCCGAATATAGGTCGTATGACCATAGCCAGTTTTCGCCTGTCATGGCGGGAGTTAAGTACATCACCAGTTCATCGTCATTAAGCATGTAACCTTTCGTATCCGTCAGGATACCCGGATTGTGATTTCTCGGGAATCCTGTTTCTTCCGGTCCTGCATGGCCTATTTCAATCCATCCGTCTTCTTCGGTGAAAAAACCTTCTGTTCTTGGTTTGTATGCCAGCCGGCAGACATCCCCTACCCAGGTCGGTATCTCCTTGATGGGGGATACACGGGTTTCCGAAACCATATATATATTCTTGTCGGACATGGCAGGATAGCTGTTGGCGCTCAGGAAAGGAATCGCTTTCTCTTCGCCCAATATGATATTATCCAGATCATTCAATTTTATTTCGCGCATGCAGAAAGGTCCGTTCTCCGTAGTCGAATGATAGAATAATTGTATGGTCGTAGAGTCTTTGACGATTGTTGTACTTTGCCCCACACCCCATTTGGTGGTATCTTCGTAAGCCACCAGCGGATTCCGGTCGAACTTGATATACGGGCCTTCGATGTTCTTGGAAATGGCCAGCCCTATCTGGTTGTGGTTACAGTCCCAGCGGTCTACGCCCAGGTAGGTCATAATCCAGTTGTAAGTTTCTCCTTTATAAGTCGTTTTAAACTCACGTACGTCCGGGTCGCAGATGTGGCAGTTATCCCAACCTGTTTCGGAAGGTTCGATGATCTGTGTGCCGGGTTGCCATACATAGCCTTTTTCCGTGGGGATTCCTTTGTATAGATAAACATAGTCCACAATCTTGAACGGATCACGATTCTCACATACAAAGCCGTACCGGATGCCGTACTGGTCTTCTATAATACTCGGAGCATAGTTATAATGCCCGGCACCGCCGCTGAATTCATACCGGATTTGCGGTGTGAGTGTCTGGGGTTCATTGCCGTCATTGCCCTTGCAACCCAAGAGTGTGAGCAAGGCAAGGTATATATAGGTCTTATAGCTTTTCATCTCTTTAGATTTAGTTCGTTAATAATTGAGTTGTCGGGTATATATATCCAATCTGTCGGATCTATATATCGGACGCGCTGGATCTATATATCCAACGTGCTGGATATATATGTCCTGCACATTGGGTATATAGATGCTGTAAATCAATCCTCGACTTGTATGTTTTTGACAGGCCGGATCATGGCTGCACGTGCTTTTTGTCCGTCGCCCCAACCCCATGTGTCGCGGTAACCACCGGAGTCTCCCAATGACATGCCGCCGTGGGTAGGACTTAATGAATTTCCGCTGCGAACGGCGCAGAGCCAGGTGCGGTCCATCATTCCGGTTTCATTTCTCCAACCGCTTTGGGGCAGGAAGAGGCAACCGAGTTGTTTCAGGTTATCTTTAGTGGCACGTTTGGCAGTAGCCTCGTCAACACCGATAATGATACCGTCGGTCTTAAATCCGGTCTGGGATGCTGTAACCCATGTTGCTCCTTTTGTCCAGAGAGCTGCCATCTCTTCCGTGGTAGGCACACGCCAGCCTTCGGGAGAAGGGTCGTTTTCGGTAGTCCAGTTGGTGCCGTCGTTTGTATAGCTGGAAGGCCAGTTAGCCGGTACCGGATCGTCCTGCGGGCCAGCCGGATAACCTACTTTGCGGTTAAACTGATATAGTTGTCCTATATCATCGGGAGAGGTTGCGAAAGTTCCCGGAGTGCCTACATTCTTGGTAGACCATATAAGGCCGTTTATCAGCACTTCGTCTTCACCCAGTACCATTGTCTCCTGCAATACCTTTGACTTTAATATCCGGGTACCGGAGCTTACTTCAACGATGACCGAACGGTTCTTTACAAAAGAGGTGGTCGGCTTTACAGTAACGGTGATTACTTTTCTGCCGCTTCCTGACGTTTCACTCAGTGTGCACCAGCCCTGGGCTGAGCTATTGGAATTGGTCAGTTCGGCTGTCCACGACTCATTGCCGTTGACCGTCAGTTCATAAGTTCCGCCATCAGCGCTTACAGGTATGGCTACCGGAAATATGGCGAACTCATTGGGATTGCTTTCGATGACATAATCGGAATCGTTTCCGCATCCCCATAACGTCAGCAGTATAATGACTGCTCCTATTAAGTATTTTGTATTGATCATAGCTCAAATGTCTTCAATTAGTATTGGTCATTCTGGTTCAAATTCGGATTGTTGTCCACTTCGCTTTGCGGGATTGGCATGCGGATGGATTTATCGATTATAAAGTTATTGAAGTCGCTGTCGCGTGCTTTCAATTCGTCCAATGTGGCCTGGTCGTTGATACCCCAACGTTTCAGGTCGACCCAACGCACGCACTCCATGGCAAGCTCCAGGGCGCGTTCTATCTTCAGGTGTTCGCGGAAAGCATCCTTGTTGGTGCTGATCTGGGAACCGTTGTAGTATTTGCTATCCTCTATTTTGGGCAGATTGACGCGGTTGCGTACGCGGTTGAGGCATTCAATGGCTTTTGAAGGCGGTGTGGCATTCAGTTCGTTGAGTGCTTCGGCATACAGTAACAGCATATCGGCATAACGCAAGGAACGGAAGTTATTATCATTCCAGTAGTACAGTGGGGAGGCATCTGTGCTATATTTCTTGATGAAAACGCGGTTGCCCCAGTCGCTGTTCCATGGAGAGCCGTATATCAACTGGTTGGGATATTCGGGGAAGTCGGAGGCTGCACCGTCATACCACAGTGTGTAGAACAAGCGGGAATCGTTCTTTCCATCCGTTGTTTGTTCGCGCTTGTAGTAGTCCACCAGCCAGCGTCTTGCTTCGATGTTGTTCCAGCCGATTCCGGTAGGAGCCTGGTTCATTTCAATCTGTGTACCCAGTTGCGCATTCGGGTCCAGGTAGTTGTCTGTCTGGTCGAAGCCCACCTTGTTGGTCAGAGAGAAGTGAATCTCATACAGTGACTCTTTGTTATCTTCCGTATAGTTGCTGAAGTTGTCAGCCCAATTGGGTACCAGTGTGTAGTAGTTCTTTCCTTCGCCATCAACGAGCCATTCGAGGCATCTTTTGGCATCTTCCCATTTGTGATGCTGTGCATAAGCTTTGGCCAGTAATCCGTAAGCGGCGCCTTTCGTTGGGCGGCCGTAGTTATTGGCGTCACGTGTGGAGGGGAGCTTGGTGATGGCATCTTCCAGGTCTTCTTCTATCTGGGTTAAGATTCCATCGGCAGTGGCCTGCATAGGCTTATCGGCAGCTGAAGAAGTGTTTAACACGAGAGGTACATTGTCCCACAAGGCAGTAAGATAGAAGTAATAGAAAGCACGCAGGAACTTAGTTTGTCCAATGAGGTCATCCCTGTGTGTTTCATTGCTGAACGGTACATTGCCAATGTTGTCCAGTACCTGGTTGGCACGGAAAATGGCTGTATAGTGTTCCCGCCATATCTTGGCGTTGACTTCTGAGAAGTTATAATCGGTAAAGATGAACTTGGTGTACTCGTTCAATTCGGTCCATCCGGCATAACTTACGCCTTCGTCCGCCATACCTATCATCTGTGTATAGATATTACGTGTCCAGGTTCCCTGACGGTAGAACATTCCGTATACGGCTACTACACCGGCTTCAACGTCAGATTCCGTCTTCCAGTATACGCCTGTACTCAGGGTATTTTCATTTTGCAGATCGAGCAAAGAAGGGTCGCACGACGTAAATAATGCCGTGACACCGCATAATATATAAAGAGCTATTTTTTTCATTTCAGCAGTATTTAGAAGGTGAATGATAATGCAAACTGAACAGCGCGTGGGTTAGGGAACGAACAATAATCTGCTCCCATAGTGAAGATGCCGCTGTCTGCAAATTCAGGATCCAGACCGGAGTATCCGGTAAAGGTCACCAGGTTCTGTAAAGTAACCGATGCACGGAGTCTTTCCAATCCAATCTTCTTAATGTAACGGGTAGGTACTGTATAACCTAACGTAATATCGCTCAGGCGGAAGAATGAACCGTTTTCCAACCAGCGGTCCTGATCGCTTCGACTGTTGCGGGAGTCTCCGTATACAATACGTGGACGATCGTTGACCGGGTGCTCTTGTGTCCAGGGGATAATACCGTTGAAGTTGTTCTGGTTGTTGGCAAAGTCACCGGCTGCTGCTGCCGAACCGTTCCACACTTTCTGTCCGAAGCGACCGTAACCGTTGATGTTCAGGTCGAAGCCTTTGTAGGATGCACCGAGACTTATTCCTAATTCAAGTTTGGGCCAGGGGCTACCTACTATCTGACGGTCTTCGGATGATATGTTACCGTCGCCGTTATAGTCGTCATACTTAATATCACCCGGCAAAGCATTAGGTTGTATGATCTTACCTTCTGAGTTTACGTAGTTCCGTACTTCTTCTTCTGACTGGAAGATACCATTCATCTTGTAGAGATACCACATACCGAGCGGTTCACCAATTACGGTTTTGGCAAGAGTCGTATTGTAGACTGTTTGTCCGTATCCCAAATCAAGTACTTTATTCTTAATATGCGAAATGTTCAGTGAAGCGGAGTAGGCAAAGTCGCGAATCTGATCGTTCCAGCCGATTTCCATTTCGAATCCTTTATTTTCCAGGCTGCCGGCATTTACGGCAGGTGCACCACCTTCATTACCCGAACTCATCAGGATGGGGAGGTAAACCAAGAGGTCTTTACTCTTTGAATAGAAATACTCAGCACTTAAACGGAAACGGTTATTGAATGCAACCAGGTCGAAACCGACGTTAGCAGTTGTCTTCTTCTCCCAAACCAGGTCGTTGTTGGTTAATTGAGATTGAGTCATACCAATCAATATGTTTTCCGGGCTTCCGAATACGGCACGCGGAGCTGTATTGATAACCGACTGGTAGTCCCAATAACCGATACTACTGTTACCGAGAGTACCGTAATTGGCACGTATTTTCAGGTCATCAATCCAGGGTACATTGAAGAACTTCTCGCCACTGATGCGCCAGCCCAATGAAACGGAAAGGAAGTTTCCCCAACGGTCATTCTTAGGGAGGCGGGAAGTACCGTCACGACGGGCTGTTACTTGTGCCAGGTATTTGTCGGCATAGGAGTAGTTGATACGTCCGAGATAGGATATCAGTGCTGATTCGCCATAGCTACCGCCTGCGGTGGTATTTCCGGTGGCAGCATCCAGAGATGTGATGTACTTGTCGCCTATCATCAATGGATCGAGTTTGGTAATCCAACGCTTTTCTTCGTGGAACTTATTGTAAGTGATACCAAACAGCGCATTCACATCATGTTTACCGAATTTATGTTTAAAATTGTAGGTTTGCTCAATCAGTATATCATGATTCTTGGCACTATCGTAACCCAGATGCGCGGCATCGTCACCTTGTCCCATAACCCAATTACCTTTCTTGCGCAGGGAGTTCGTAACGCCCATATAACTTTTATAGGCAACATTCAGCTTGGCATCGAACATTCCAAAGAGTGAAATCTGTCCGTAGATGTTTCCGGTCAGGTATTCTTCTTCATTGTTTCGTATATACAAGTCCTGCATGGCTACTGAGTTCAGTCCGTAAGAGTTGGCACGGTCTACATCGCCGTATCCGTATCCGCCGACATGTGATTCGTCATATACCGGAATGGTAGGGGACATACCGATGAAGTCGCTCCAGGGATTACCGTTCAGTATCTTCCTGTCGGATTTGGTGTAGTAGAAATTCTCACCGTATGAGAAAATACCTTTCTGCCCGCTGGTATTGATACGGAAGCCGTATTTGTCGTAACCGGTACGGTAGAGAGCACCGTCATCGACCATGCGATTCAGAGATGCGTAATACTTCACAGTTTTGGAACCTCCGGAAAGGGATACATTGTAGTTCTGCAATACACCTGTACCCAACATTTCATCTTGCCAGTCTGTATTTCCATCATAGTGGTTCTGGCGTTTTGTAACGCCTGAAACTCCCGCCAGGATGGCTTCGTCATAAGCACGGTCGTTATAAATCTTGTAAGTCTCTGCATCCATCAGGTCGTAGCGGGGGAGCCAGCTCAGTGTCAGTTGTGAGTCAAACTTCACTTTCAGGTCACCTTCTTTACCTTGCTTGGTAGTGATGATTACAACTCCATTTGCTGCACGTGAACCATAGATGGCTGCTGATGAGGCATCTTTCAATACTTGAATAGACTCAATGTCTTCTACATTGACGCCCAAATCACTGCCACCATAGGCACCGTCGATGATGAATAACGGGTTGTTGTTGGTCAAACTACCCAGACCACGAATGTTGATGGTGGCACTGGAACCCGGTTGTCCACTACTTGTAATCTTTACGCCCGAAGTAAGTCCGCGCATGGCTTCCACCACATTGCCCGAAACACGTTCGGCCAAAGCGTCTTCCTTTACCGTAGAAATGGAACCGAGCAGGTCTTTCTTCTTGACGGAGCCGTAACCAATTACAACTACTTCATCCAACATTTCATTTTCAGGCTCTAATGTGATGTTAATGACATTGTTAGTGCCTACTTTCACCTTTTGCTTGGTAAATCCGATAAAGCTGAATTCAAGGGTAGCACCCTGGTTCACTTTGATTTCATATCTACCGTTGATGTCGGTGGTGGTTCCAAAGGTACGGTCACCGTCCTTCGCCAGAATGGATACTCCGGGGAGGCTTTCCCCGGTATTATCGTTTACAGTGCCCGTGACGCTGACTTGTGCGTACAAATTGAGCGAGCACATGCACAGACAGAATACTATTATTTGAATCGGTCTCATGTATTAAAATTTTAGAGGTTGAACGAAAAATATATTTTAGTTCAGGCAATTCTCTTCTCCTTTTTCACTCCGTGAGAAGTAGAAAAAGAAAGCGTTTATTAATAAGAGTGAGGAGCCGGTTAATTGGCTCCGGAGATGATAATTGCTCCTAAACCGGATATAAACAGAACGAACATGCAAGCCAGAAGAATATTTACCGCGCGGGAAGAACCTTTGAATTCTTTCCAGATAAATATGCCCCACAGGGCTGCGATCATGGGAGCTCCTTGTCCTAATGCGTAAGAGATAGCTGCACCGGCTTTTCCTGCTGCAATATAACTGAGAGCCGTACCCAATCCCCAAATAGCTCCTCCCAGCACTCCGACCATGTGTGTGCTGAACTTGCCTTGGAAATACTCCTTATAGCTCACCGGAGTACCTACAAACGGTTTTTTCATCACGATGGTATTGATAATGAAATTACTTATGAAGATACCTATTGCGAATATAAAGAATGCTGAATACGGAGTAGCCATTGTGGGGGTAGGTGACTCAAAATTGTTCAAGTCCATGGCGGCAGCAACAAACCGATAGAAGAAAGACATCAGTACACCGGCTATAATGGCAATGATAATCCCTTTCTTATTGATGCTGCTTCCTTTCTGATTCATCTTTCCGGCAGCTATGGCATTAAATATGATAGCCAATACGACGAGTGCCACACCACTGAACAGGATTACTGCATCGCCTTTAGGTTCACCGAAATAATTGACGAAAACACCTAATACCAAGGCTATGCCGACTCCTAACGGGAATGCTACCGTAAGCCCTGCCATAGAGACGGAAGCTGACAAAAGGATGTTGGACAGATTGAATATGACGCCCCCTGCAAAAGCACTTGCATAGTTCTCCATACTGATCTGCTTCAAATCTTCAACAAAACCGCGTCCGGCATCTCCCGTGCTGCCCAGGGTGAAACCTAAGAGGAGAGAGAAGGCAAGGATACCGATTACGTAATCCCAGTAGAACAATTCGTAACGCCAGGTTTTCCCGGCAAGTTTCTGTGTATTACCCCACGAACCCCAACAGAGCATCGTGACAACGCAGAAAATAACTGCTAATGAATAACTGTCGACTATAAACATGGTATTAGATTTTTAAATTACTATTTATAAAACATCAATTTCTTTACGATAGGGTAGGGAGGGCTGGGCTCCCATTCGGGTCACAGTGATGGACGCACATTTATTTGCGAATTTAACTGCATCCAACACATCTACATCTTCGGATAAAGCAACGCACAATGCACCACAGAAAGTATCTCCCGCTGCTGTTGTGTCTACGGCTTTGACTTTGGGTACGGGTACTTCATGGAATGTATCTTTTTCTTTGATTAATGCTCCTTTGGAACCAAGGGTGATAACTACGATGTCCACTCCTTTGGCACTGATGATATCCGCAGCCTTGCGTGCGCTTTCCCAATCGGTTACTTTGATACCTGAGAGGATTTCAGCTTCCGTCTCATTGGGAATGATCATGTACAGGTTCTGTAGTAGTTTATTGGAGAGTGCGCGGGCAGGTGCAGGGTTCAGTATCACCTTGATACCTTGTTCGCTGGCTATCTGGGCGGCATATTCCACTGTTTCAATAGGGATTTCCAATTGCATCAGCAGGATATCGCCTTTTTCTATGGTAGGCTGTGCCTTCCGGATGTCTTCGGGACTCAATGAACCATTGGCTCCGGAAGCGATGGCAATGCTGTTTTCTCCGTTCATATCCACCATAATTAATGCTACGCCCGAGGGGAGTGTGGGGTCTGAATAGATATTCTCAACATGAATACCTTCGTCTTCGTACTGTTCTATGGAACGTTTGCCGAACAAGTCATTTCCGGTTTTGGCTATGAAATGCACATTTCCTTTCAATCTGGCAGCGGCTACAGCCTGGTTGGCTCCTTTGCCTCCGGGATTCATCATGAAACTACCGCCTATGATTGTTTCTCCTGGTACAGGAAGACGGTCAGCTTTGATGACCATATCCGTATTACAACTGCCTATTACAATGATATTTTTGCTCATGGTTACTTTATTAGTTTTAAGATTAAATAATTGAATATTGGATACTGTGCTTTCTTTTTCTATTCCAAAAGTATGCGATACTTAGTACATAAGCAAACAAAAAACAATGATTTTTAATACTGGTAAAATGAATATAATTATAAATTAATACATTTAAATGATTGATATATAAATATATAATAAATAGTTGGTTGTGGCGATTATGATATTAGTAATATTGATAAAGCCTATATTATTCCGTGAAAATATTGCTTGCTTTCATTTTTTTCTCTACCTTGCTATCGTAAAAGATGTGTATCTAAAAAAATCTGCTAATACTATGCTAAAGTCCGAATCCCTCATTCATCTGATTAATAATCTCACTAAACAGGAGAAGAAAGAATTCTCCCTGTATATCTCTAATAAGCCGGAGAAGGATTATATCTTTCTTTTCAGGTTGATTGATGATAAGAAGATAAGTGATCCCGAAGAATTGAAGATGGCTTTTCTGGCAGCCAAACCTGCTTCTTCATTCAATACGGTAGTCATTTATTTATTTGATTTGTTGATAGACATATTGACCCGGTTGCGGACAGAACAGGATAGTTATTATCTCTTGTTCAATGAATTGCTGCACGCAAGGGTTTTGTATGAGAAATCCATGTATCAGGAATGTTTCCAAGTATTGAAAAAGGTAAAAGAGAAAGCGGTGTATTATGAGAATCACTTTGCGTTGCTGGTAGCGCAAAGGCTGGAGCTGAACTATCTTCTGACATTGGATTTTGAAGATATGGATGAACAGAAGCTGCTGAATAAGCAATATAAGATGAATAATACATTGAAAAGTATCCGCCAACTGAATGAGCAGTCTTCACTGTACGAGCTCTTGAAGTATAGAATGATAAACAGAGGGGCTTCACGGTCACTTGAGGAAACTCAGAAGTTGGATGACTTGGTAACCAGTGAAATCAGTATTGTAGCAAGTGCAGGCGTTGAGAACTTTGAAATAAAAAAGAATCATCAGCTGTTCCAAGCGAATTACTTTATCACAGTAGGGGATTACAAAGCGGCATTTAACTCGTTTGTAGAATTGAACAAGCTCTTTGAAGAGAACAGTCATTTATGGAATAACCCTCCGGTCTATTACCTGATGACGGTGGAAGGTATGCTGGAAAGTCTGCGTATCATGCACAATTATGAGGGCATGAATTACTTCATTGAAAAACTGGCTAAGCTGTCTTCGCCATCATCCAGTTTCCAGCTGAATGTTACGTATGTGATCTTTATCTATCGGCTGTTTTCGTTTATTGATGCAGGTGACTTCGATAAAGCAGGAATATGGATTGCTGAACATCAAGCTTCGTTGATTGATAAGATGTTACTGCTGAAGGAGCAACAACAGGCGGAAATGTCATTGTATATTGCTCTGATCCATTTGGGAAATGGAGAGTATAGGAAAGCCCGGAAGCGGCTGAGTGCAACTATCGGGAGAGGTCATCTATATTCTCTTCCGTTGTTTCGTACCATTAGGATCGTGAATGTGATGATTCATTATGAATTGGGGGATGTAGACTATATTCAGTCTGAAATTCGCTCTATCAAGCGGGAAATGTCCAAAAACAAGGGATATAATCTGAAGGTGGAATCCTTTTTGCTTAAGTTCCTGAATTATTCTTTCGCTGATACGAATCGGAAAAAGCGTGCGGAGATATGGGAAAGTATGGCGGAAGAAGTCCATGCCTTGTATGCAGATAAATATGAAACTCAGATTCTGCGTAAGTTCGACTTTGTGGCATGGGTTGAGGCTAAGATATTTGAGGTGCCTTTGAGTGATATTCTGAAGCGGGAGCACGCTTCAAAGAGTAAATGGCAGCATAAATAGTATGAATAAGGATGTACAAAATAAGATTTGTACATCCTCATTCATGTTATTTTTATGCTTTCTTCTTTCCGTAGAAGAACATGAAGTACACGCCTATAATCACGAACGGAACGCTGAGCCATTGTCCCATATTCAGTGACATGCTATTCTCGAAATCTACCTGGTTCTCTTTCAGGAATTCCACGAAGAAACGGAATACGAATATCTCTGTGAGGCACAAGCCGAAGAAAAAGCCGCGATGTAACTTCTTGCCATAATTCTTATACAAGAAAATCATCAGCAGGAAGAAGATGAAGTAGGCGATGGCCTCGTAAAGCTGTGCCGGATGACGGGGGAGCATATCTACCCGTTCGAATACGAAAGCCCAGGGTACATCGGTTGCTTTACCTATGATTTCGGAGTTCATGAGATTGGCAAGACGGATGAAGCAGGCGCAGATAGGGGTAGCTACGGCTATCATGTCCAGCACATCCATATAGTGCATCTTCATCTTACGGCAGTACATCCACAGAGCTATCATCAGTCCCAGTGTACCTCCATGACTGGCAAGACCTGCATAACCGGTCCATTTCCAACCACCTTCGGCAGGGAATTGTATAGGCAGTATCATTTCCCAGAAATGATGCAGGTAATATTCCGGCTGATAGAACAGGCAATGCCCTAATCGCGCTCCGATGAGAATACCGAAGAAGCAATAGAAGAACAGCGGTTCGAACTTGTCGTCACCGATTTTTTTGTCTTTATACTGATAACGGACTACAAAATAGGAGCATGCGATGCCAATGACCCACAACAGGCCGTAGTAACGGACGGGTACATGACCGAACAGGTTGAACAGTTCGGGGTTGGGGTTCCAGTTGATGGTTAGTAATGAGAGCATATTTTCAATATATTTGGTTTACAAATGAGTTTATTTACTTTTTATAGCTTGTTTTTTTCCCATAAAAGAGCATGAAGTATATTCCGATGATAACGAACGGAATGCTGAGCCATTGCCCCATGTTAAGAGTCATTGTATTCTCGAAATCCACTTGGTTTTCTTTCAGAAACTCCACAAAGAAGCGGAAGACGAATATCTCTGTCAGGCAAAGCCCGAAGAAGAAGCCTCGGTGCAGCTTTTGGCCGTGGTCTGATTTCTTATATAAGTAAATCATTCCCAGGAAGAAGATAAAGTAGGCGATTGCTTCGTAAAGCTGTGCCGGATGGCGGGGGAGCATATCTATTTGTTCGAATACAAAGGCCCAGGGCATATCGGTTGGCTTGCCAATGATTTCGGAGTTCATCAGGTTGGCAAGGCGGATGAAACAAGCGCAGATAGGGGTGGCTACGGCTATCATATCCAGTACATCCATGTAGTGCATCTTGGTTTTGCGGCAATATAGCCACAGGGCGATGATTAGTCCGAGGGTGCCGCCATGACTGGCAAGCCCTCGATAGCCTATCCATTTCCAGCCTTCGTTCGGAAACTGCTTAACGGGGAGTATCATCTCTATGAGATGATTCTGATAATAACTCCAATCGTAGAAGATGCAGTGCCCTAACCTTGCTCCGAGAGTGATGCCGATTACGCAATAGAAAAAGAGCGGGGTGAACTTGTCCTCACTGATTTTCCTGTCGCGGTATTGGCGCTGGACTATGATGCAGGCAAGTACAATGCCAATGCCCCACAATAGCCCGTAGTAGCGAATGGGGAAACTTCCGAAGAGGTTGAACAGTTCGGGATCGGGATTCCAGCTGATGGTTAGCAGTGATGGCATAAATGTAGCTGATTATATGGTTTATTGTTTCGGTTTTACAAAGCCGATAGGGTTTCTGGGACTGTCCGCCAGTCTTTTCTGGGCTTGCAGCTCGGCAAGGGTTCGGTTGATTAGCTCCAGTTGCATACGAGTGTCTTCGTTGATGTCGTTGTAGTCGGTGAAGACTTCTTCGATGTAGGATTTGAGTTCTCTCAGTTCGTTTTGCAGCTCGGATACTCTGTCAACTGGCGGATTAGCTATAAATCGGCGGACGGCGACGAAAGCACGCATGATATTGATGTTGATTTCAATGGCGGTATCGCTGTTAAGAACACCGGATAGCATAGCAATGCCTTGTTCGGTAAAAGCGTAAGGCAAGTATTTGGGGTATTTTCCCCTTCCTTTGTCTAAGCTTCCAATTTGGAATCTTAGAGACTCCCATTCTTCTGTTGTTAGTTGAAACATAAAATCAGATGGAAACCTTTTGAGGTTTCTTTTAACAGCTTTATTTAAGTTTCCGGTTGCTACTTGGTAGAGTTCCGCTAAATCTTTATCAAGCATCACTTGTTGCCCTCTAACTTCATATATTTTACTTTGTATGATTACTGTTAGTTCCATGTTCATATACTTTTTTATTATTTCAAGGTCACAAATCGTGATCTTGAACGATTACTATTTGAACTTTTCCGCCACCATCCTGTACGTCGGAATATCAATTCCCTGTTCTTCTGCGGCAGCAATCATGTCAAAGAGCAATCCTTGCACTTCACTTTCGTGTCCCTTAGCCATATCCTTCTGCATGGAAGCGGTGCTTTCCGGGTCCAGCTTATCGATAACTTTGAGATTATATTCTACAATGTCTTCCTTGAATTCAATGCCGAGTTTTGCACCCAATGCGGCACTTTCGCGGGACAACCCGATAAACGTATCGCGCACCTCTCCGGGCTTCTGTACTTCGCCCATAGGCACGTCGTAGTAGGCTCCGGTGACAGCCATAGCGGAGATAAAAGACCACTTCACGAAAGTGTCCCGGTTGATGTCGGGAGATATCTCGGCTTTGATGCCGCTTTCCTGCAAATCCTGTTGGATAGTTTCCAACGTTCCACGGGGAACAACCGTGCCTTTGTGTGCACCGTAAACCAGACGGAATATCTTGCCCATTTGCGTGATTTCCCCTTTACCGGACACGAAGCCGACAATGTAGATGCAGCCGTCCAGGACCGTCACTCCGGGCACAAGGCGCTGGATGCGGGGACCTGTACCGTAGACATTGAGAATAGGGATTACAACTGTGTCCTTATGGGCGGAGCGCTTTATCAACTCCGTTATCGAGTCTACGGAATAGCCTTTGACACATACAAAGATGACGTCGGCTTTACCTGTATATTCTTCGGCAGTATAGGCTTTTATGGGTAGTGTGTGTGCGCCTTTCAAGTCGGAGTGCAGACGCAATCCGTGTTCGCGTATAGCAGCCAGATGTTCACCACGGGCAATGCAGGTCACATCTTTTCCGGTAAGGGACAGAAAGGCGGCGATACTGCCTCCCACACCGCCTGTACCGGCTATAAGGTATTTCATATTATTGTTCTCCATTTTGGAATATACTATTTTATGTAGGTTTCTTTTTCCATATAATAAAGTCCTTCGCCGCGGTCACCGTTCTCCAGGTCTTCCAGTTCTACCTTGAAAACACGGTAAGGGAGTCCTGTCTTTGGATGCTTGGGGAGGTCTACGGTCAGTAGATAGGCATTGGCATATTCGTTGGCATTAAAGTACTCTTTTATTTCCTGCTTCATCAATATCTTAACTTCTTCGCCATCTATCCAGACGGTGGTTTTCAGTTGCTCAGGACGGGGTGCCCATTGCGATTCTTTCGCATCTTTGCTTTGGCTTTCTTGTTTAATGTTGCCAAGAGTTTCACCGTGTAATATGGATTCGGGCTTGTTCTCTTTCATCCATTGGTAAAAACGTGTCAGACTCATGGGGCGAACATATATCTGGTAGGCAGGCATAGCACCAGGGATACGGAAAGCATGCAGCCCATAGACCTCCATGCGGTTGTAACGAATATCAAGCGTGGTATCACGGTCGGCGATAAAATTCCATGCCCAGAACTCCAGGCGGTGTTCCGTTTCGGGCAGGCCGTTTTTCATGGCGACGTGTGCATAAGAGGGAAGGTAGATAGAAGCAACTTTTTGATAGTTGCCTTTGAGCACGCGGGCGGTATAGTGTCCGTTTTTGTCAGTGATAGCCTCTATGACATTATTGGATTGTGGATTTTGCCACCAAACACAAGCACTGTCTATCGGTTGTCCGCCATAGTCTGTTACGCGACCGGAGATGGTCACTGAGTCTTGTTGCTGTGCATAGGCGACACTGCACAGAAGCATGAGGAATAGGGTAGGGAAGAATTGCTTCATGGTTGGTTTGCAGTATTATTCTGTGATTAAATCGCCCGCCATTCGGCGGACGATTTATAATGAGTTCCGTAAATCAGACGTTGAACCGGAAGTGCATGATGTCTCCATCCTGCACTACGTATTCTTTGCCTTCCACGCCCAGCTTTCCGGCTTCGCGTACGGCGGCCTCGCTGCCATACTGGATGAAGTCTTCGTACTTGATAACTTCGGCACGGATGAATCCTTTTTCGAAGTCGGTGTGGATAACTCCGGCGCATTGCGGAGCTTTCCAACCTTTCTGATAGGTCCATGCTCTCACTTCCATTTCTCCGGCGGTGATGAAGGTTTCCAGATTCAGCAGTTTGTAGGCCGATTTAATCAGGCGGCTCACACCGGATTCCTTTAATCCTACTTCTTCGAGGAACATCTGGCGGTCTTCATACGTTTCCAGCTCGGCGATGTCGGCTTCGGTCTTGGCGGCTACAATCAGGATTTCGGCATTTTCGTCCTTTACCGCTTCGCGCACCATTTCCACATACTTATTACCGTTCACTGCGCTTGCCTCGTCCACATTACAAACGTACATCACCGGTTTGCTGGTCAGAAGGAAAAGTTCTTTGGCTATTTTCTGTTCGTCTTTGGTTTCAAACTGTACGGTACGTGCACTCTTGCCTTGTTCCAGTGCATCTTTATATTGTATCAGTACGTCGTAAGCCAGCTTGGCAGCTTTGTCTCCACCGGTCTGTGCTTGTTTCTGTACTTTTTGGATGCGGCTTTCAATGGTTTCCAGGTCTTTCAGTTGCAACTCGTAGTCGATGATTTCCTTGTCGCGCACCGGGTTGATGCTTCCGTCTACGTGTGTCACATTTTCATCGTCGAAACAACGCAGCACGTGGATGATAGCATCCGTTTCACGAATATTCGCAAGGAATTTGTTACCCAGTCCTTCACCTTTGCTGGCACCCTTTACGAGTCCGGCAATGTCCACGATTTCCACCGTAGTGGGTACGATGCGCCCCGGGTGTACCAATTCAGCGAGCTTCGTCAGGCGCTCATCGGGCACGGTGATTACACCTACATTCGGTTCTATTGTACAAAAAGGGAAGTTTGCCGCCTGCGCTTTTGCGTTGGACAAACAGTTGAAAAGCGTCGACTTGCCTACATTCGGCAAACCGACAATACCACATTGTAAAGCCATTATCTATTTCGTTATTACTTTGTTTTCTGTCTGCAAAGATAGGTATTCTTCTGTTTATTGCCTTATGGATTGTACATTTTTACCATTGGGAGGTATTTGTTTTCCTCTGGGAGTTAGTGATAAATGCGGGTAGGTTCGTTTTGAGGGAACGGGAATAGAACTTTATCAGTGAAATCCATATCTAAAATATATTTATAATCCGTGTAGAAATGAGTTAAAGACTACTGATGGACTTTTTTATTAGTTTGCTGATAATCAACGGATAGTATTTACCGACTGTTTACTGCAAGATGTAAAAGCATTTACCGCTGCATGTAACGTCCTTTACCCCTTATTGTAACGCCCTTTACCTCGGTATGTAACGCCCTTTACCTCGGCGTGTAAATGGAGTTACCGTGTGGGGGGAACAAAGTTATCATTTGGGGTAAACGGAATTTCCACGAAAGGGGAATGTATACTTAAAGGGGAAGAAAGGTGATTCATATTCCGTCAGTAATAAATCAGACCGGCTAATCATGAGTGATTTAAAATAAAAATATGGCAAAATGAATCAAGGTAAATAATTTATAACTATATTTGCCCCATGTTCACTATAGCGTAGTGAGCTTGTTATATTTAACAAAAGCGTTATTGAAATTATCTTCATACATCAAACTTCGCAACTTTGATTAACACTCGAAGATAATAACAACAACGCTCACGTCTTTGTTATATACCTGCATCTTCTTCCACGAGGGGAGGGGTGCGTCTATATACATAATTGACGTGAGTAGCTGTTGTTTATCCGAGTGTAAGGCATTGCGAAGGCCTGATGTATGGGTAAACAGATACAGCGACTCACGTTTTTTTATGTTAAACTTTAAACAATTAAGTGTATGACAACAGACAAACAAACCCAGAAAGAGACCTACAAAGCCCCTTCCATGGAAGTAATCAAAATGGAGAATGAAGGTGTAATCGCGGCAAGCGGCGAAGGTTACAACCCCGTTCAAACGAAATCTTACTCTAACAGAACTTCTACAGGCAACTATGGCTCTGCATCAAGCAGTGATTTGGAAGATTTAATTAATGACATTCTCACCATAGAAAATTAAGGAGGAACTTTATTATGTTAAGACTACGAAAACTCATGCAAGTTGCCTGCACGGCAACTGCTGCTTTGACCGTATTCAGTTGCAGTCAGGATGAATTTGAAATGACCAATGGGAAAGGGAACACTGCCGCCATTACGGCAACTTTTGAAGGCGTAGGCAGCAATACCCGTACCACGGTAAATGACCAATACCAGATTGTATGGCAAGAGTCCGATGCATTGGCATTGTTCTGTACAGACAATTCTAAAACGTCGCTTAGTTATCAAGATGGTAAGGGAACAACCTCTGCGACTTTCACCGGAAGTGTAGAAAGTGGCAAGACCGCATCTTTCTCCGTCTATCCTGACCAAGAGAATATGAGTGTAAGCAACAATACACTGACCATGACTTTACCCGCTACTCTTGAAAAATATGCCGGTTCAAGCAACGGCCCGATGTATGCAAAAGTAACGGATGCTGATAATTTAAGTGCTCTTTCTTTCAAGCATATGGCAGCCTTGATTAAGCTGACGGTAAATAAAATACCGGCAGATGCCACGACTTTCAAGGTTACTGCATCCAATAATATCGCGGGAACTTGTACGGCGGATTTAAGTGCGGATTACCCTGTGTTAATAGTAAAGGATGAAGGTGCCAGCAAAACAATTACCGCTACTTTTACTGCTTCATCAAGTGTCACTTCGCGTAGTTTCTATATTCCGTTACCTGTGGGTACTTACCAGTTCATCACTGCCGAGCTGACGAATGGAAACGATAAGGTGTACTTTACCAAGACTTTGAATAACAAGACGCTTAACCGTAGAGATTTGTTGGAAGTTCCGGCTTTGGACTGTGTTACGGTAGAGGCAACTACACCAACTGCTCTCAATGAAGCTTTAGAAAGTAGCGATAACCTCCCGCAGACAGCACCAGAGGACAAAATCACTACAGATATAGCAATAACAGGAGACTTTGCCACAGCATCAGAAAACGCTGAAATCAAAATACCTGTAGTAGCAAATTCAGATATTAATCTGGCTTTCCAATCAGTTCCTGCTACGAGCGGTGGAGCATTGCAACTGACGGATAAAAATAAAGAAAATCAAACGACTCCTGCTGAAACCGCTACCAATAAAGTTTCATTGGCAATTCCGGAAGTAAGTGATGACGGAACTTCTGCCCCCTCTGTTGCCATTGATATGCCGCGAACAACCGTTACACTTAGTGCTGTAGGTGCAAAAGCTACCTACAACGAGGTAACTGTCACCACCGCCAAGCAAACATTAGTGGTAAATGCCGGCGTTACTGTTAAGAAACTAATCATCAAAGGCGGTAACGTAGAAATTTACGGAATAGTAGAAGAGTTGGTACGTGAAAATGGTAACGTAGAAATTGTAGAAGTAGCCTCTTTTGAAGCTGCAAGCATCAAAACAGTGACTAATCCTGAGCACTTTAAATTCACTTCTACCTGGGATGGAATATCTCAGATAGAAGCTACAAACGGTAATATCTATACGGCTGCACAATTGGCATATTATCAATCGAAGATAGCCCCCAATAATGTTAATTATCAATCGCTTCCGGTTACATTGACTGCTGGAACAACTACTCTGTATGCTGATGTTGACCTTGCCAATAAACCGTGGCTGGGTATGGTAATCAATGGAAATACATTCGATGGAAACAATCATACCATTAAGAATCTGAACATGGGCCAGTATATTATGAACCAACAGGAAACAAAATATACTCCCCAAGCTTGTATCGGTCTGTTTGCTGTTGTATATGGTGCTGCTACCATCAAGGATATTACACTGGATAAAGTAACCATTCATCCCGATGCTTCAGTTTCTCCCAAATGGGTAGGTGCACTGGTGGGTTATTCAAGAGGTAACGTTACCAAGTATGAAAACTGTGTTGCCCGAAATGTGGACATCTTTACTCATGGTGCAACATCTTACCGTGTAGGTGGTCTGATTGGCTATATCGAAGCATGCGGAGCAGCAAATAATACTGCTACAGCCACGCTGAAAAGCTGTAAGGTAGAGAATGCGACTATAGCAGCATCCTTCGGATATGGAGGGCTGGTAGGTTCCATGTATGACAGTGTGACGTTTGAGGATTGTTCTACAAAAGATATCACTCTGAGTCTGAACGGTGAATGTGATAACACTTACGGATATGTATCCGGCTTTATCGGAGATATCGCTAATAGTGGCACTAAGGCACGGACCATTATCATCAAAAACTGTACTGCGGATGCTTTAACCAATGAAACTGCTTTAAAGGTTCCGATGGGTGGTTGTAAATGGTGTGGTATTGTAGAGCCTGAATCTGTTCCTAACTTTACTATCAAAGTAACGGATAATAACGAATCTGAAAAAACTTTAGTTGCTGGTACGGACTTTAATAAAGTCTATAACATACCATGGGATGGCAGCAGTTCCTTTGAGCCGAAATATGAAAACAATACTTATACCATCACCGCTCCCAGTGAGCTGGCATGGATAGCCAAACAAGTAGAAAAAGGCAATACATTTGAAGGAAAGAATATTCTACTGTCCGCAGATCTGGATATGGGTAATAAGAACTGGAAACCAATAGGTGATAATTCAGCACATAAAACGATTAACATGGATAAACAAGAGGCTGAATACGTGAAAACCGTGAAATACTTCAAAGGTACTTTCGACGGCAACAATAAGACCATCAGTAATCTTATGGTCAATCACAAATATCCTGGAGCTGGTCTGTTTGGTAATGTGCAAAATGCAATTATCAAGAATCTGAATGTCACTAATGCCACTATTAATGGAAGCTCCAAATGGACAGCTGTTATAATAGGCTTCTCCAATGGAAGTCTGACAGTAGAAAACGTAAAGGTCAGCAATTCTGAGATAAACATGGGAAGTGATACGGATGGTGCTGTAAAGCTGGCAGGTATTGTATCTTATATGAATGGAAACAATACTGAAGACATTCATTTGAAAGGATGTTCTGTTTCTGATTTTACAATTGACGGTGGAAGTTATAACATTGCCGGATTGGCGGGGTATATTATTAAAGCCAAATCATTCATAATAGAAAATTGCCAGACAAGCAATATAACACTAAAGGTGTCTGATGCTAAATATGCCAATCGGGTGAACTATAGTTCTGCATTCTTTGGTTGCTTTGGCGTTACAGCAAGTAAGCAAGCCTCTTCTGTTGTATTCAAGAATAATACAGTCAGTGGGACGTACACATATGATGGTACTGCAGTCAACTTGGGTAGTTTCACTATCAGTGATGCTGGCAAGGCAGATGACAGCGATTACAATACTTTTGTCTGTGCTCCACTATTCGGAGATTGTGATGCAACAAGCATGGACATTACTATTGATGATAAAGTTTATACTTATAACAATGGGAAGTACATTCAGAAACAAAACTAAAATTATTTCCTAACAGTTGGGAAGGAGCCTCAAAAGCTCCTTCTCTTTTCAAGCTCCTTTTCCTGTAATTTCTATTTCCTATTTTTCTTGTTTTTCTTCAACAAACAACTGCTGAAAGATATGCTTCAACTGTGCCTCGTCTGCGATAATCTTTTGTAGTTCTTTCAGTCGTTCCGCATTTTTAGAGTTTGGAAACCAAAGTTTCAGATATCCTCCGGGCGCATATTTGTCCATCAGATGTTGATGAAAACGCTGATAGTGCCATTCTTTATCTGCTTCCGGTTGTTGTTTCAGTCCGTATTGTACAGTACGACGCAGAGTGATAGTAGGGTCTATCACACGATCTGCTTCTGCGACTATTCTTCCGTAGATGCTTCGTGGCTCGTGATCCGTAGATGCCCGATGATCTTCCACCGCCTCTCTCATGGTTTCTATTTCTTCTTCATTGAACCATTGGCGGAGAGTGATATCCTGTTTCAGGATCTCTCCTGAGATGAGATGATGTGTGGCACGATCCCGGCAAAGCCCTGTATCATGGTATGCGGCAATGGTATATGCCATGCTTTCGTTCACATTATATTCCTTGGCAAGTGCGAGGCTTTCTTCTATAACGGTATGTACGTGTGAGAGGTTGTGCGCCTTGTCAAAGTGCTCGTAACGGGGAATAATCTCTGTTTCAATGTAGTGGGTTAGGGTAGCGGGTATCATAAATAGGTTTTGTTTAGGCAGGCAAAGTTATGAAAAAAGCCGAAATACATCACGTATTCCGGCTTTCACTTAGTGTACAAAACTTATAAAGGTTTCGGTTTGTTCAATTTGTTTGTTAGAATTTTAAGAGAGTATCTGTCGTTTTTACAGATTTGGATTGTCCATTGTAACCGTCATTTCGGGAACAAGAACATATGCTTTTTGTTTGTTATTCCATTTATAATAAGTGGTAGTGAGAGTTTTTCCCTGATAAGCGTAGCAAACACGAAGGTTATTTTCCCAAGCGTTCTTTCCGCTGTTCCATTTCATAGTCTCGCTTTCAGTCATACGTTTTTGGTCATCATACTTATAACTATGCTTCATATAGTTGGCTAAAGTTCCACCGTCCATTTTGTAAACGGTCTGTCCAACCATCACTCCATCTTTCTCTTCCGAATTGTAAATGAGGTTGTTTTTGTTAGCTGCAGAAGCTGCAATGCTACCAAATAGAATAACTGCTGATAATGCAACTGTTTTTAAAAATACTTTTGTTTTCATGGTTCTATATGTTTTTAAGTTATCTCTTACTATATTCTATCATTATGTCATTAAATTCGCCGCAAAGGTACGGATTAAATTGACATAATCGTGATAAATAGATTAAATATAGTCAAAATGTTAGCATCGGTGAGTTTGTAATGCTTTCTTTTTGCCAATATTGATGACAAAAAAATATCCGGCAGTGATGTTGCCGGATATTCTGGTGAGCAAACTGTATTTTGAATAGATTACTTCAGTTGCTTTCTGATTGTAAGTTAAATAAAGTTATAGTTGGATTTAGTGGGCCTTTAACCAGTTCTTTCCCCATCCACAATCGGCTCTCAGGGGCACGTGCATGCGATATGCGCGTTCCATCTCTTCGATTACAATTTGTTGCACAAACTCTTTTTCAGCCTCTGGAACGCTGAAATTTAGTTCGTCATGGACCTGTAAAATCATCTTAGCTTTCAATTTGTAACTTTGGAAGCGCTCATAGATGCGTGCCATGGCAACTTTGATGATATCGGCAGCGCTTCCTTGAATAGGTGCGTTGATAGCATTGCGCTCTGCATATCCGCGTACGGTTGCATTTCGCGAGTTGATATCAGGTAAGAAGCGTTTGCGATGGAAAATGGTTTCCACATACCCTTGCTCACGCGCCACTTGGATACTTTTATCCATATATTCGCGTACCTGCGGGTAAGTTTCAAAGTATCCGTCAATCAGTTCCTTAGCCTCTTTGCGGTCCACGTTCATACGTTCTGCCAGGCCAAAGATAGAAATACCATAGATGATACCGAAATTGGCGGTCTTTGCCTTGCGGCGCATGTCGGAGGTGACGTCTTTGATATCTATTTTATATATTTTAGCGGCGGTGGCGGCATGAATATCATAACCGCTAAGGAAAGCGTCAATCATATTCTTATCTTCGCTTAGATGCGCCATAATGCGCAATTCTATTTGCGAATAGTCGGCAGAGAAGAACTCGCAACCATCATCCGGAATAAAAGCCTTGCGGATTTCCTTTCCATCCTCGTCACGGATGGGGATGTTCTGCAGGTTCGGATTGCTGGAACTGAGGCGTCCGGTAGCTGTGACTGCCTGGTTAAAGGAAGTATGGATGCGTCCGGTACGTGGATTGATTAATAGAGGAAGAGCATCCACATAGGTTCCCAGTAATTTCTTCAGTCCACGGTATTCGAGTATCTTTCCAATGACCTCATGTTTATTGCGCAGGCTTTCCAGCACTTCTTCCGAAGTAACATATTGACCAGTCTTTGTCTTTTTTGCTTTATCTATAATCTTTAGCTTGTCAAACAGGATCTCACCTACCTGTTTAGGTGAGGCGATGTTGAATGTTTCACCTGCCAGCTCATAAATTTCTTTTTCGATCTCTTGCAGGCGGGCAGTGAAGTGTTCGGACGTTTGCTTCAGTGCTTCGGTATCAATACGCACTCCGTTGCTTTCCATGTTGGCAAGCACACGTACAAGTGGCATCTCTATTTCATAGAAGAGGTGTTCCACGCCTTGTTTCTTTAATTCTTCCTCAAGAACGTTTTTAAGTTTCAGGGTAATGTCTGCATCTTCGCAAGCATATTTGTAAACTTCCTCCGGTGGGAGGTCGCGCATGTTCTTTTGATTCTTTCCCTTCGGTCCGATAAGCTCGTCGATATGGATAGTTTGATAGTGCAGATAAATTTCTGCCAGATAATCCATATTATGGCGAAGTTCGGGTTGCAATACATAATGTGCAAGCATGGTGTCGAAAAGTTCACCTTTCACCTCCACTCCATAATTTTGAAGAACCAGAATATCGTACTTGATATTTTGTCCGACTTTCATTGAATTCTCATTTTCGTAGAGTGCTCGGAATTCATTTACTATTTTTGACGCTTCTTCCCGTTCGGGTGGAACCGGAACATAATAGGCCTGATTTTCGGTGTCGCTGAAACTCATTCCTACCAATTCTGCCTCCATTGGCTCAGCAGAGGTGGTTTCGGTATCTATTGAGAGAATTTTCGTTGTAAGTAACTTTTTAATAATTTCAGATCTTTTCTCTTCTGTATCAACGAGTTGGTAGTCGAAATCGCTGGTTTCTAAACGCGCGAGATTCGATTTTTTTTCATCATCCGGTCGGTCGCCCGCAAATTCTTCAAACAAATTGCCTTGAACCGGGCCATTATTTTGGGCAAAAAGCGGACCTGGTGAAAAAAGATCGGGAGCAGCGGAAGAAGGAGAGGGGGCATTGCTTTTTTTGAGTACGCGATCAATGAGTGTACGAAATTCCATCTCTTCGAAAATTTTCCGAAGTTCTTCTTCGTTGGGTTCTTCACGAACGAGTGCTTTCATATCAAGTTTGATGGGAACATCAATTTTGATAGTTGCAAGAAATTTGGAGAAGGTAATCATTTCGCGATTGTTTTCGACTTTAGTCTTCAAGGCACCTTTCAGTTGGTCGGTGTGTTCCAGAAGGTTTTCGATGCTGCCGAATTCGCTGATTAACTTTTGTGCGGTTTTCTCTCCTACGCCGGGACAGCCGGGTATGTTATCGGATGCGTCACCCATTAATCCCAACATGTCAATGACCTGCTGGGTCGATTGGATATCAAACTTAGCTTTTACCTGTTCTATACCCATGACCTCGAAACCACCTGTATGTTTGGGGCGGTACATGAATACATTTTCAGATACCAGTTGTCCATAGTCTTTATCCGGTGTCATCATATAAGTTGTGATGCCTTGGCGGCCTGCCTCAGTAGCAAGCGTGCCGATAACGTCGTCCGCTTCATAGCCCGCTACTTCCAGGATAGGGATGCGATAGGCACGAATAATATCTTTTATAATAGGTACGGAGAGACGAATTGCTTCCGGGGTTTCTTCCCGCTGTGCTTTATACTGTTCGTAGGCCTCGTGCCGGAAAGTAGGACCTGCCGGGTCGAAAGCCACACCAATATGGGATGGATTTTCTTTTTTGAGTACTTCTTCAAGGGTATTTACGAACCCCAGAATGGCAGAAGTGTTGAAACCTTTGGAGTTAATCCGTGGACTCTTGATGAACGCGTAATAGGCGCGATATATCAATGCATAAGCATCGAGAAGAAACAATTTATCGTCAGAATTCATATATTTATCCTTTTTTTCATGGTAAAAGTACAAAAAAATACCGTATTAAGTGTTTTATTACTATTTTTGTCGGAAAATAGCGATGCATGGACACCTCATCACTCATAAAAACTCCGATAGCGGCAGAACTGGATGACTTTAAGAAACTGTTCGACAGCACACTTTCCAGTTCCAACTTTTTGTTGAATGAAGTTATATCTCATATTCGACAAAAGAATGGGAAGATGATGCGTCCGATGTTGCTGTTGCTTATGGCAAAGCTGTATGGCAGGATCTGTCCTGAAACACTTCATGCAGCAGTATCCCTTGAACTATTGCATACGGCCAGTTTGGTCCATGACGATGTGGTGGATGAAAGCACCGAACGTCGTGGTCAGTTATCGGTAAATGCAATCTATAATAATAAGGTAGCAGTGTTGGTAGGCGATTATTTGTTGGCAACTTCACTTGTGCAAGTAGGCAAAACACATAATTATGCTATTATTGAGGTGGTTTCCCGTCTGGGACAGAATTTATCAGAAGGGGAGCTTCTCCAACTTTCCAATGTGAGCAGTCTCCAGTTTTCCGAAGATATTTATTTTGATGTAATTCGTAAGAAGACGGCTGTTCTTTTTGCTGCATGCACTAAATCCGGGGCTCTTTCAGTAGGGGTGACCGATGAGCAGGCTGAATTTGCACGTCAGTTCGGCGAATATATCGGTCTTTGTTTTCAGATTAAAGACGATATTTTTGATTACTACGATAGCAAGAAGATAGGTAAGCCGACAGGAAATGATATGTTAGAGGGAAAATTGACTCTTCCTGTTCTTTATGCTCTGAATTCAACCAAAGATAAAGTTGCCGAAGAAACTCCATCCGAAGACGACAATATTCCTGCTGAATACAAATCAGCATTGAAAAAAGCGAAATCCT
>OGFW01000903.1_pt1 | contig 26849 bp, 19 predicted proteins | sample 1570991 | NCBI WGS metagenome assembly OGFW01 (sample SAMEA2582074, study PRJEB24529) | metagenome | biome: Human gut stool | place: China | collected 2011
TGCGACCACCTGTTCCCAAAACAGGAGCGCTACCGGGCTGCGCTACACCCCGCTTGTGCTTTGCTAAAGGTTTGAGTGAGAGAAAAAAGTCGGGGCGACAGGATTCGAACCTGCGACCACCTGTTCCCAAAACAGGAGCGCTACCGGGCTGCGCTACACCCCGCTTACTCATCTCTACGATACCTCTTAAGCATTGCTTTAAGCATCATTTCTGAATTGCGAGTGCAAAGATACTACATTTTTTCGATTCCACCAAATTTTTCCCTAACTTTTTTCAAAAAAATATGCATTTTAATGCAAAATGGCTGGGAAACAGGCAAAAAATAAGGGCAACCCCTATCCGGAATTGCCCTTATACCTTATTATATATAGTAGCGGCAAAGAACCGCAACCATACTTGCTGAACTTTTAAATCAGAAACCGGCTGCCCGAATCTGTCAAACCGAGAAGACCGACAAATCTGATTTTACTTGATGATTCCCTCTTCTACGAAAATCTTCTTCAAGATCTGGACAGCCTGCTCAACCTGCTCTCTTGTATGAGTAGCCATGAGTGCGAAACGTACCAATGTATCCTGAGGAGCACAAGCTGGAGGAATAACAGGGTTGATGAACACACCTGCATCGTAAGCCATCTTGGTAACAACGAATGTCTTCTCAGCATCGCGCACGTAGAGAGGAATGATAGGACTCTCTGTCTCGCCAATCTCGAAACCTTCCTCGCGGAAACGCTTCAAGGCATAGTTGGTTACATCCCAGAGATTCTCGAAACGCTCTGGCTCATTCTGAATGATGTGGAGAGCCTCGAGAGCTGCTGCTGTGGCAGCTGGAGTGTTAGAGGCGCTGAAGATGTAAGTACGGCAGTTGTGACGGAGGAAGTTGATAGTATCCTTGTCTGATGCGATGAAACCGCCGATAGAAGCCAGACTCTTAGAGAATGTACCCATGATGAGGTCTACCTCGTCGGTCAGACCGAAGTGGTCGCATACACCACGACCCTGCTTGCCGAATACGCCAAGACCATGAGCCTCGTCTACCATGATAGAGCAGTTGTACTTATGCTTGAGCTTAACGATTTCAGGCAAGTTAGCCAGGTCGCCCTCCATAGAGAACACACCGTCAACAACGATGAGCTTGATAGCCTCCTGAGGGAGCTTAGAGAGCACGCGCTCCAAATCTTCCATATCGTTGTGCTTGTAGTGGAGTTGGGTAGCGAATGAGAGGCGGCGGCCATCTACGATACTTGCGTGGTCGCGGTCATCGCAGATAATATAGTCGTTACGACCTACTACGCAAGCCAAGACACCCTGGTTTACAGAGAATCCTGTAGAGAAACACAAAGTTTCATCCTTGCCCATAAACTCAGCAAGCTCCTTTTCGAGCTGCACGTGCAAATCAAGCGTACCATTGAGGAAACGGCTTCCTGCACAACCAGAACCATACTTGTCGAGCGCAGCCTTAGCTGCATCAATAACACGCTGGTCGTTAGTCAAACCCTGATAAGCATTAGAACCGAACATCAGGATTTTATGACCATCGATGTCGGTTACCTCTGTCATCTGCTTACTTGTGATCTCGCGGAAATATGGATACACACCGGCAGCCATATACTTCTGAGGTTCACGATAATTCTTGTATCTTTCTTGTAATTGTCCCATTATTAATAGGTGTACTTTATTTTCTTTTTTTATACTTTTCTAACTTTCAGGGTGCAAAGATACAAAAAAGAACTCAATAAACGGCTTTTTTTATAAGAAAGTTTACTTTTATAGTTTTTTTAATCGATATTTCTTGTTATTTTGGGTATTTTTATTACTTTTGTAGCCTAAATTTTACAAACTCTTGACTATATAATGAAGAAAAAGATACTTTTCATCATGAATCCGATTTCAGGAACAGCCAGCAAGGCGGCAGTTCCCAGTCTGATAGATTCTGGTTTGGACAAAGAGCTTTTTGAGTACGAGATAAGAATGACTGAAAGAGCTGGGCACGCTTCGGAAATTGCTACCGAAGCGAAGAACAACCATGTAGATGTGGTTGTGGCGGTTGGTGGTGACGGAACCGTCAACGAGGTGGCCCGCTCACTGGTTCACTCCGATACTGCCCTCGGCATTCTGCCTTGCGGTTCGGGCAACGGATTGGCAAGACATCTGCTGCTCCCGATGAACCTGAAGAAATGCATCGAGGTCATCAACCAATGCCAGATTAGAGATCTGGATTATGGTGTCATCAACGACCACCCGTTCTTCTGCACCTGCGGCATGGGCTTTGACGCTTTCGTCAGCATGAAGTTTGCCGAGAGCGGCAAGCGTGGTCCTATCACTTATGCTGAAAATATCCTGCGCGAGGGATTGAAGTATAAGCCTGAGACTTACACGCTGGAGGACGAGACGGGCACCAAGCAGTATAAGGCGTTCCTCATTTCCTGTGCCAACGCATCTCAGTATGGCAACAATGCCTATATTGCCCCTCAAGCATCCATGAGCGACGGTTTGATGGATGTCGTCATCATGGAACCATTCGATGTAATCGAGGCGCCTCAGGTAAGTTTCGACATGTTCAACAAGACGTTGGACAAGAACTCGAAGATCAAGTCGTTCCGCTGCAAGAAGCTCCATATCACCCGCAGTCAGCCAGGCGTAATCCATTATGATGGCGACCCTGTGATGACAGGGGCAGAGATTGATGTTCACCTGGAAGAAAAGGGAATCAAGATGCTGGTGAACCCGTTTGCCAACAAGAACGACCGCAAGCCGAACATGATTCAGTCTGCCTTTGCCGATTTCTTCAACGACATCAATGCCGTGCGCGATGATATTCATAAAGACATCCAGCGCCAGAGCAAAAGAGTAGAAGCTATCAGCAAACTGGTACAGAAGAAGCTGAACCTTTAAGGGAATGTTGAGTGTTGAATTTAGAGGGAGTGTTGAATGTTGAATGTTGAATTTAGAGGGAGTGTTGTGTGTTGAATTTAGAGGGAGTGTTCATTCAACATTCAACACTCAACATTCAACATTCCTCAAAGGTAGAATTCTTCCGTTATTTTCCTATACCATTCCGAGCGGTTTCCCTGCGAATCCATCATCGTTTCAACATGCTCTTCATAAGGCAAAATGCGATGCTTGGCAAAACTCAGCATAAAGCGCTTTGGCTGCTTGCGCTCTACCGTCTTTACACCACACTTCCGTATAAGATAAAAACCTAATATACAAGACTCTGCAACAAACTGCTCCACTACTTCTACGGGAACAATTGCAGAGAAAATACCGTCATCAGAAAGCAGCCGTTTTACACCCGCAAACAAATCGCGGAACGGAAGACTGTCCGTATGTCGCGCCATCGTCCTCTTACTGTCCGGATTTTTCAAGCTATCTACAAAGAACGGAGGATTGCTCACTATCGCATCAAAAACACCGGCAGCCTTCAAACCTTCAGCGGTTCCAGAAGCCTCAACAGTTTTCGAAACACCGGCTCCCCCGAAATCCTGCAGTCTGCAGCATTCTATTTCCACCCTGTCGCGAAACGGACTTGCCATCACATTCTCCCTCGCCTGTCCGCAGGCATCAGCATCCATATCAATCCCTACGACCTCAGCTTCAGGAAAACGCTGCGCCATCATGAGCGAAATCAGTCCCGTTCCGGAACCAATGTCCAGAATCCGCCTGCCACCTTGCGCCCATGCACCCAGCAAAACGCCATCAGTTCCCACTTTCATGGCACAACGGTCTTGCTCTATCTCAAACTGTTTAAATCGAAAATTACCCATAAATTCTTCTGTCTCTTTACAGAAGAAAACGAAGCCGCCGCCGATTTATTTTATCGCAAACAGCAGAAATTGCCACTTCCACCTGCAAAAGCAGCTACTTACATCTATAAAAACGGGTACTAATATATAGAAAAAGCAATTTTATTATTAAATAATCTATCATCTTCCACGATATTTCACAAAAAATGAGTACCTTTGCACGGAAAATAGAAATCATAACAAAAAATGGATAATAGAAGAACAAGTACCCGAATACAAATGATTGCAGATTACGAGGGCGACCCGAAAACCCTGATCGAAGACCAGGAAGAAGGCTTGTACCCTACTCTCTGCATGCGAGATATTGTAGTTTTCCCTACCAACATGACCCCTATCGTTGTGGGCAGAAAGGAAAGTCTGAATCTCGTCCGGATGCTGGAAAAGAAGCCAGACACCACATTCTGTGTATTCTGCCAGAAGAATAAAGACACAGAATTGCCCTACGAAGAAGACCTCTACCCTGTAGGTGTCTTCGCCAAACTCATCAAGGTTATCAAGATGCCTGGCACAGACCAGATGAGCATCATCATCCAGGGTCTGGGCAGATGTCAGATGAAACATCTCGTTCAAAAAGAGCCTTACACAGTAATTGACGTAAAAAGTCTTCCGGAGAAATGGCCTGACGAGAACAACGATGAACTCTTCAGAATGCTCTACGAGAACTTCCATTACGAAGCGACAGACTATATCAAATCAAACGCCAACTATAATGATGATGCCATCCAGGCCATCAACGAACTCTCGAGCATTCACATGCAGTGCAACTTCATGTGCTCCCTCCTCCCTTTCTCCATCGAGGATAAAATCAAGATGCTGAAAGAGGAAAATCTCAGCGAGCGCATCATGATTGCCATCAGATCCCTGAACAAGGTGCGCCATCTGCTACGCATCCAGACTGAGATTGAGAACAAAACCCACTACGACCTTGATGAGCAGCAGAAGGAATACTTCCTCAAGCAGCAGATTAAGAACATCAGGGAAGAACTGGGAGAAGGCAACGCCAGTCCGGAGAAGAAGGAGATTCTGGAGAAGGCGAAACAGAAGAACTGGAGCGAGGAAACTGCCAAAATCTTCAAGAAAGAAATTGCCAAGCTCGACACCCTGAACCCGCAGAGTCCTGACTATTCGATACAGATAGGATTCCTGCAGACCATGGTAGATTTGCCTTGGAACTCCTACACCCAGGACGACCTCAGTCTGACCCGTGCCAAGCGCATTCTGAACCACGACCACTACGGCATGGAGAATGTGAAGGAGCGCATCCTGGAATTCCTCGCCGTAAGAGCACTGAACGGCGGCGGCAAGAGTCCTATCCTCTGCCTCTACGGTCCTCCGGGCGTAGGAAAGACCAGTCTGGGCAAGAGCATCGCAGCAGCCATGAAGCGCAAGTATGTACGCATGTCGCTGGGCGGTCTGCACGATGAAGCCGAAATCCGCGGTCACCGCCGCACCTATGTGGGAGCCATGCCGGGCCGCATCATCAAGAACATGCTGAAGGCAGGCAGCAGCAATCCGGTATTCATCCTCGACGAGATTGACAAGGTGGCGCAGAGCAATTTCAACGGTGACCCTGCATCAGCCCTGCTCGAAGTGCTGGATCCGGAACAGAACAATGCCTTCCACGACAATTATCTCGATATGGATTACGACCTCTCCAAGGTGCTCTTCATCGCCACAGCCAATGACCTGAGCGTCATTCCGCGTCCGCTCCTCGACCGTATGGAGCTGATAGAAGTAGGCGGCTACATCACCGAAGAGAAGACAGAGATTGCCAAGCGCCATCTCGTACCGGAAGAGCTGGAAAGCACCGGACTCGACAAGGTTTCGCCGAAGGTAAGCTTCAACAAGAATGCCCTCGAGTTCATCATCGAGCACTATACCCGGGAGAGCGGCGTAAGACAGCTGAAGAAGCAGATTGACAAGAGTCTGCGCAAGATGGCTTACAAACTTGCCTGCAACCAGGAACTGAAGAACTACACCATCACCCCTGCCGAAGTAAAAGACCTGCTGGGCAATCCGCCGTTCAACCGCGACATCTACCAGGGCAACGACTATGCAGGAGTGGTAACCGGACTTGCCTGGACCTCAGTGGGCGGCGAAATCCTCTACATCGAAACCTCTCTCAGCAAGGGCAAGGCAGGCAAGCTCACCCTGACCGGAAATCTGGGCGACGTGATGAAGGAATCAGCCATTATCGCACTGGAATACGTCAAGTCGCACATCGACCTGCTGCAGGTAGACTACCGCATCTTCGAGCAGTGGAACATCCACATCCACGTGCCTGAGGGAGCCACCCCGAAAGACGGTCCTTCTGCCGGAATCACCATCGCCACCAGCATCGCCTCAGCCATCACCCAGCGCAAGGTGCGTGCCAACACAGCCATGACCGGCGAGATAACCCTCCGCGGCAAAGTGCTCCCGGTAGGCGGAATCAAGGAGAAGATTCTGGCAGCTAAGCGGGCAGGAATCAAGCACATCGTGATGTGCAGGGAGAACCAGAAGAACGTAGAGGAAATACCGGAGAAATATCTCAAGGGCGTAGACTTCCACTATGTAGAGAATGTGGCTGACGTCTGGCAGTTCGCGCTGACCGACGAGAAGGTGAAAAACCCAGCAGACTTCAGCATTGAGGAAAATGATAAAAAAGAAAAGAAATGAAATTTGAATTACAAGTAACAGATAAAGCAAGCGATGCGCGTACAGGCATCATCACCACCGACCACGGACAGATCAAGACCCCAATCTTCATGCCCGTAGGAACCGTAGGAAGTGTGAAGGGCGTCCACTTCGAGGAGCTCAAGAAGCAGGTCATGGCACAGATTATCCTCGGAAACACCTATCACCTCTACCTGCGCCCAGGTCTTGACGTCATCAGGGCAGCAGGCGGCTTGCACAAGTTCAACGGCTGGGACCGTCCTATCCTCACCGACAGCGGCGGCTTCCAGGTCTTCTCGCTCACCGGCATTCGCAAGCTCAAGGAAGAAGGCTGCGAGTTCCGCTCCCACATCGACGGCAGCAAGCACTTCTTTACACCGGAGAATGTGATGGACACCGAGCGCATCATCGGAGCCGACATCATGATGGCCTTCGATGAATGTCCGCCGGGACAGAGCGATTACCAGTACGCCAAGAACAGCCTCATGCTCACCCAGCGCTGGCTAGACCGCTGCATCAAGCGGTTCAACGAAACCGAGCCCCTCTACGGCTATCAGCAGAGCCTCTTCCCTATCGTTCAGGGCTGCACCTTCCCGGACCTGCGCCGCGAAGCAGCCAAATACATTGCCGACAAGGGAGCCGACGGAAATGCCATCGGCGGACTTGCCGTAGGAGAGCCTACCGAGGTGATGTATGAGATGATAGAAGTTGTGAACGAAATCCTGCCGAAAGACAAGCCGAGATATCTGATGGGCGTAGGAACCCCGCAGAACATCCTCGAAGCCATCGAGCGCGGCGTAGACATGTTCGACTGCGTTATGCCGACCCGCAACGGCCGCAACGCCATGCTCTTCACCTATCAGGGCACGATGAACATGCGCAACAAGAAGTGGGAGAAAGACTTCAGTCCGGTAGATCCAGACGGCTGCGACATCGACCTCGTAACCACGAAGGCCTACCTCCACCACCTCTTCAAGGCACAGGAGCTGCTGGCGATGCAGATAGCCAGCATCCACAACCTCTCTTTCTATCTGCGCCTCGTGACCGATGCCCGCCATCATATCGAGCAGGGCGATTTCGTGGCATGGAAGAATTCCATCATCGACCAGCTTGGCCGAAGAATTTAAGTAAGCAAGCATCATGAAAGATTTTAAGAAAATAAGAAAACACCGCCGGCTCTACCGCACCGGCCGATGGGCTTCCCGCAAGTTCGGGTGGCTCATCAGGGCTGTGCGCTGGCTGGCTCACAAGCTCCGGTTCCTGCGCATCTTCCGGTTTCTCAACCCGTTCAGGTACATCAAGAAGCTCGACTGGTACATTATCAAGAAGTTTCTGGGCTACTATTTCTTTTCCATCGCCCTGATCATCTCCATCGCCATCGTCTTCGACTTCAACGAGAACCTGTCAAAATTCACAGAGCACCATGCACCGGCGCGCGCAATCATCTTCGATTACTACGCCAACTTCGTGCCCTATTTTGCCAACCTCTTCAGTGCGCTGTTCGTGTTCGTGGCAGTCATTCTCTTCACCACCAAGCTGGCAAGCAATTCCGAAATCATCGCCATCCTGGCGTCGGGAGTATCCTTCAAGCGTCTCCTTCGCCCATACATGATTACCTGCGTGCTGCTCTCAGCCCTCTCCTTCGGGCTCTCAGCCTACGTCATTCCCCACGGAACCGTCATCAGGCAGAACTTCGAGACGATGTACAAGAACAAGAAGAAGAATACCAGTGCCGAGAATGTACAGCTGCAGGTAGACAAGGGAGTGATTGCCTATATGCAGCATTACGACAACAGCATGAAACGCGGCTACGGATTCTGTCTCGACAAGTTCCAGGACAAGAAACTCGTAAGCCACCTTACAGCGATGGACATCCAGTACGACACCATTTCCGACAGCAAGTATCACTGGAAACTGAGCAACTGGAAAATCCGCAAGCTCCAGGGCATGAAGGAGCATATTACGAGCGGAGCCCAGAAAGACACCGTCATCATGATGGAACCTACCGACCTGGTCTATTCCAAGGGTCAGCAGGAAACCTTCACCAGTCCTGAGCTCCGCGATTACATCTCCAAGCAGATCAACCGCGGTTCGGGCAACGTAGTGCAGTACGAGGTAGAATACCACAAGCGCATCGCCTCTTCCTTCGCCTCGTTCATCCTCACCATCATCGGCGTCTCCCTCTCAGCCCGCAAGCGCAAGGGCGGCATGGGAGCAGCATTGGGCGTAGGACTTGCGCTGAGTTTCGGCTACATCATGCTGCAGACGATTTCTGCCACCTTCGCCATCCAGGCCAATTTCCCGCCTGTTCTGGCAGCGTGGCTTCCAAACTTCCTCTTCGCCATCGTAGCCTACTTCTGCTACCGCAAGGCACCGAGGTAATTATCAATTAATAATTAAGAGTTTATAGTTTATAGCAGCCGTGCCCCCCCCTATAAACTATAAACCGTAAACTGTAAACTATAGAAGAATGTATTTCGACGAATTAGATTTAAACGACAACGTGCTCGACGCATTATACGACATGCGCTTCGACACATGCACTCCAGTACAGGAAAAGTGCATTCCAGAGATATTAGAAGGTCACGATGTCTTGGGTGTAGCCCAGACCGGAACCGGCAAAACCGCAGCCTATCTGCTGCCAGTATTGAGCAAGCTCGATGACGGCGGTTATCCTAAAGACGCCATCAACTGCGTCATCATGTCACCAACCCGCGAGCTCGCCCAGCAGATAGACCAGGCGATGCAAGGCTTCGGCTATTACCTGCAGGGCGTGAGCAGCGTAGCCGTATACGGCGGCAACGACGGCAACCGTTACGATCAGGAGTTGCGCAGCCTCCGCATGGGCGCCGATGTAGTCATCGCCACCCCGGGCCGTCTCATCTCCCATATCTCTCTGGGCAATGTAGACCTCAGCAAGGTAAGCTTCTTCATCCTCGACGAGGCCGACCGCATGCTCGACATGGGTTTCTCTGACGACATCAAGACCATCGCGGCAAAACTGCCAAAGACCTGCCAGACCATCATGTTCTCGGCAACCATGCCTGAGAAGATAGAAGAACTGGCTAAGACCCTGCTCAAGAATCCGGTAGAAATCAAACTTGCCGTCAGCAAGCCAGCCGAGAAAATCAAGCAGGAAGCATACGTATGCTACGAAACCCAGAAGATGACCATCATCAAGGACATCTTCAAGGCAGGCGACCTGAAGCGTGTCATCGTCTTCAGCGGCAGCAAATTCAAGGTGAAGCAACTCGCAGCTTCCCTCCAGCAGATTGGAGTAAACTGCGGAGCCATGCACAGCGACCTGGAACAGGCTGAGCGCGATGATGTGATGTTCAAGTTCAAGAGCGGACAGTATGATGTTCTCGTAGCTACCGACATTGTGGCGCGCGGAATCGACATCGATGATATTGAGATGGTCATCAATTACGATGTTCCTCACGATACAGAAGATTACGTTCACCGCATCGGCCGTACAGCCCGTGCCAACCGCGATGGTAGAGCCATCACCTTCGTAAGCGAAGAAGACCAGTACTGGTTCCAGCAGATAGAGAAGTTCCTGGAGAAGGTGGTAGACAAGATGCCTCTCCCTGAGGGATGCGGCGAAGGTCCTGAATACATCAAGCTCAACAAGCCGAAGAAGAAAGGCGCAAACGGAAGAAACAACAGACGCGGTAACGGCGGAAACGGCGAGACCGGAAAGAACAGCGCCAAGAACCGCCGACAGAAAGACCGCGACCAGACTTCTCACAAGCGCAAGCCAAACAAGCCAAACGAGCGTCAGGAAAAAGCACCACGCAACAACGAACAGCAGCCTCAGCAGGGTAACAAGCAGCAGAACGCAAAGCAGCAGCCACAGCAGGGCAACAGGCAGCAGAACGCAAAGCAGCAGCCACAGCAGGGTAACAGGCAGCAGAACGCAAAGCAGCAGAACAGAAAGCCAGCCCAGTCAGGCGAGCAGCCAAAGAACAGCAACAGCCAGAAGCGCCGCAATAACAGCAATAACAGCAACCAGCAGCGTCCAGGCACCGAGAATAATGTTCGCCCAGGCAGCAACGGCCGTGGCAGAGGCGTAGCCCAGAAAAAGGGCGACAAGCCGGCTGCACGCAAGCACACCCCTATCGTAAATCCACAGAAGAAAGAAAACGCTGTGAAGACATTCATCAAGCGCATCTTCGGATTCAAGAAATAGGAAATAAATTATCTTTTAAAAAGGAAAGAGGAATGATGAAAGAGCTATCCCTCCCCCCGCTCATGACTATCAGCCTCACACTGACGATCGGAATCATCATAGCCAAATGGGGCTATGATGATTTCAACATGCGCTTCTGGCTCATCATCTCCATCATTTCATGCGCCCTTGGCAGCATCATCTTTTTCCTTACTGAGTTCTTAAGCCAAAAAGCTTACTTCAGCAGGAACCACCAGTGTCTCATCTTCTCCCAATGCGTGATGATTCATTTATGCATCCTGAGCCTTGGGGCTTTTCTTACCTGTAAGCAAATAGCTGATTCCCAAACCTCTACACAACTGAAAAACTGGCAGGAACTGTCTTACCTCACACGGGCAAAAATCAATACCGAACGCTATAAAAGCAATATTGAAAGCAAACTGGTTTCCCTTCACGTAAAACAGCAAGACTATGCAGTCATCGCAGCCATGGCGCTGGGCGACAAGAGCGCACTCGATTCGAACACCCGAAACAGTTACTCCATTTCCGGAGCCAGTCATATCTTGGCAGTAAGCGGACTTCATATAGGCATTATCTTCCAGCTTTTCATCTTTCTGCTAGGCGGCAGAAAGTACTCAGTTTACACCATCATCCTGTCCCTCATCTCCATCTGGACCTACGTTTTTCTCATAGGATTGCCGGCAAGTGCAGTCCGTGCAGCCATCATGCTTTCAGCCTACAGCTTAAGTTTAGCCTTCCATCGTACCGGTCTGCCGCTCAACACCTTAGCCTCAGCTTATATATTTATGCTCTTCATCAGTCCGCTCTACCTTTTCGAGTTGAGTTTCCAGCTTTCGTTCCTGGCCGTAGCCTCCATTCTGCTGTTCTTCACACCCCTTTACTCCCTCCTCCCCATCCGCAGCCGTTTCATCCGTTGGGCATGGGGACTCCTTTGCGTTTCACTGGCAGCCCAGATAGGAACCCTTCCGGTCATCGTCTACACCTTCGGCAGAATATCGTGCTATTCACTTCTCACCAATTACATCGCCATTCCCGCAGCAACCCTCATCCTATATCTTGGAGCAGCCTTAATCCTGTTCTCCCCACTCACGTTATGGGCGCCCATAGCACCGGTTGTCGCCCCACTCATCAGCCTTACATCAGGCGCCCTGACCAGCATCACCCAGTTTTTGAATACAGCCATAAAACTGATCAGCATGCTGCCTGGAGCAAGCATCGAAAACGTAAGAATCAGTCTGCCTCAGGTAATCGGTCTCTACGCTATCATCCTGCTCATTTATGCCCTATGGCGCAAGATAGATAAACAGAAGTCGCCAGAATGCAAAATTCCCAAAACAGAGATAAAGGCTTAACCCCGAAAAACGGCTCTTATATAATAAGGTGTGCGTACACAAATGCGCTACAAAACGTGGCTAAAAATGTTAAAAAATGACTTTTTTCTACTTTTTCTGCATTTTTTCTTTCTTTTTGTTGGTGTTTTCAAGAAAAACATGTATCTTTGCAAGCAGAAATAAAAATAAGAATTTAAACACAATAAAAGATTAAAGATTATGAAAGCATCTGAAGTAATCGCGAATCTCCAAAGAAGATTCCCAAACGAGCCTGAGTACATTCAGGCAGTTAGTCAGGTTCTCGGTACTATCGAGGAAGAGTACAACAAGCACCCAGAGTTTGAGAAGGCAAACCTCATCGAGCGTCTCTGCATTCCAGACCGCATCATCCAGTTCCGCGTATCTTGGGTAGATGATAAGGGCAACGTACAGACTAACATGGGTTACCGCGTACAGCACAACAACGCGATTGGCCCTTACAAGGGAGGTCTTCGCTACCACAAGTCAGTAAACTTGGGTATTTTGAAGTTCTTGGCTTTCGAGCAGACATTCAAGAACTCTCTTACTACTCTCCCAATGGGTGGTGCTAAGGGTGGTTCCGACTTCTCTCCACGTGGCAAGAGCAACAACGAGGTAATGCGTTTCTGCCAGGCTTTCATGACAGAGCTTTACCGTCACATGGGTCCAGACGAGGATGTTCCAGCTGGTGACATCGGTGTAGGTGGCCGTGAGGTAGGTTACCTCTTCGGAATGTACAAGAAATTGACACACCAGTTCCAGGGCGTCTTGACCGGTAAGGGTCAGGAGTTCGGTGGTTCATTGATCCGTCCTGAGGCTACAGGTTACGGTAACGTATACTTCCTCTGCAACATGCTCGCTACCAAGGGTATTGACATCAAGGGCAAGACAGTTTTGGTTTCAGGTTCAGGTAATGTAGCCCAGTACACTATGGAGAAGTTGCTCCAGTTGGGTGCTAAGCCAGTTACATGTTCAGATTCAGACGGTTACATCTACGACCCAGACGGAATCGACCGCGAGAAGCTCGATTACATCATGGAGCTCAAGAACGTAGAGCGTGGCCGTATCAAGGAGTATGCAGAGAAGTATGGTGTAAAATATGTTGCGGGTGCTAAGCCTTGGTTTGAGAAGGCAGACATCGCTCTCCCATCAGCTACTCAGAACGAAATCAACGAGGAGGCAGCCAAGGCTCTCATCGCCAACGGCGTAATCGCAGTAAGCGAGGGTGCCAACATGCCTACTACTCCAGAGGCTATCAAGGTATTCCAGGATGCTAAGATTCTCTACTCTCCAGGTAAGGCAGCCAACGCAGGTGGTGTTGCCGTATCAGGTCTTGAGATGAGCCAGAACTCAGAGCGTCTGAAGTGGTCTCGTGAGGAGGTTGATGCTAAGCTCCACGACATCATGAACGATATTCACGCTAACTGCGTGAAGTATGGTACTGAGCCAGACGGTTACGTAAATTACGTAAAGGGTGCAAACGTAGCCGGCTTCCTGAAGGTAGCTAAGGCTATGATGGCTCAGGGCATTGTATAAGGCTAGAAAATTTTTAAATTAAATTAATACAATAGGAAATTAGGAAATTAGGAAATAGCGGGTCTGTGAAGATCCGCTATTTTTGTGTTTACTCCTTCCCCCACTCCTTCTTTACATCAAAGCAGGGGCAAGCTTTGTTGGCAAATTCATTATGACCATGAATCGTGGCTAATGGATATTCCTCCTTCAGCTGCTCGATGAGCGAGCGCATTGCCGCTTTCTGGTCTCGGGTTCTTGTATCCTTCGGCTTACCTTTCTTTGATAAGCCGCCGATGTAGCAAATGCCTATACTGATGGAATTATGGCCCTTGCAATGGGCGCCAACCTCCTCTATCGCACGACCTACATGAATGCTGCCGTCACGATAAATCACGAAATGATAACCTATGCAGCGCAGTCCGCGCTCCCGGTGCCAGCGGTCAATATCCGCTACGGTGAAGTTGCGACCTTCCTTGGTCGCACTGCAATGAATGATGATTTCCTTTATCTTACGCATGATATTGAATATTAATTATTGAAAAATAAGCAGATAATTGAAGGGGATTTCGTCAACACCCAAATCCCTGATAAACAGATTGATTCTGCACGGTAGATGCTTTTTCTTCATCCTCTTGAATTCCTCATTCAACAACTGGCAAAATTCATTATAGCATTTTTCTGATTGCGTAACGATTCCGGTATAATGAGACTTGCCCAGAATGATACTCTTGTTTCTCAGACGTAGCGGACCGTTGCCAGGCACGAAGCGAGCTCTGCGCCTAACAGTACGAGGCACGTAATTGGATCTTAACAGAATAACAGGCTTGATAACAATTTCATATTTTCCTCTTTCATACTTATTTTTCTTCTTTGTCTCCGACACCTTCTTTTGCTTGGTAGGAATGAGAGAAATCTTATAACGTCCTGCTGGCAAATGACGGTTAGGACGTTCTAAGGTGTCGCAGAAAATCTTGCCACCTATAACCATTGTGCCATCCACACTCCATGGAGTGAAGCGACGGCGGAATATATTGATGTTCATGATAATTTACAATTAATAATTAATAATGAATAATTGGGTCAAAGCCGGCCATTAAGGCTGATTTAAGAACCGAAAACTTAATGACACTTAGTGACCTTGACCCTTAATGACACCCTCTTTAGACTGTAGGAGAAACTTTCTGATAGCGCATGTCAGGTAATACACAGATTAACCCCTGACGTTTCCAGTTCTTTAGCATCTGTTTTACCGTCTCATGGGTGGCACTTGCTCCCTTAAGTGCAATGCTCTGCTGCTCTGCCTGCTCAAAGGTGAAAGTTACGTCCAGTCGCTCAAAGATGGAATCATTCTTACCTCTGCGACTTCTGTCGTAAGCAGACTGACTGCAATAATTCTTGGATGAGAAAGCATCTTCTATTCGGCTACGAAAGAAGTAAAGCGCATTATCCAACTGGTAGTCAGCCAGCACATCAAAGACATTCAGCATGGCTGGTGTCTGCGTCTTTACGAGCATTCCCTTCCACAAATCAGGTGACTCCTTCAGCTGTTTCTCGGCTCCATTGAAACCATGCTTCTGAATCAGCGTTTCCAGAACCTTGCAGAGCATGATGCAGGTCATCATTCGCATGGTGGTTGGACAGATACGGAAACGCTGGCGGGCTTTCACCTTGTCGTCATTTTTCATCGTTTCCAGTCTTATCTGTTCCAGCCATTCCCTACCCTTATCCTCCAGCTTGGGCAGAACCACCTCACCGGTCAGCAAAGGCAGAAGATGAGCTATCTGAATAATGCGGTCGCGCTGGCGTTCGTTCATCACATACATGTTGTCAGAAAGTGGAGTGAAGGTATTATCGGGCGTTTTTGCCACGATGATACGGCTCTGGAAACCATCCGTATAATTGCTTACCACTCGATAGAGTGCATCAGGCGTTCCACACATCACCACGTTCCATAACAGTCTGTCTATATGAACATTCACTGCATCCGCACTTCTTGCTTCACGCTCATAGCTTGTACCGTCGTAAGCCTGACGGAGCATGACTGAAAAGTCGCTCATTGCCGATTTCCACTTCTGCGCTACGGTGTCAGCTTCCGGAGTAAACGAGAAGGCGTGCTTACCTTCCGTGTTAGCCAGTCGTTCAGCCAGATTTGCCACCGTATTGTTCAGTGTCAAGCATCTTACAGGCAGTTTCGGCTCTTCCGGCTGCTCCTTCTTGTTCTTGGCTGCACGTTTCTTGGCTCGCCATTCATCCTCCTTCTGCTGATACATTTTGTCCATTTCCTTCACTTCCGAAGTCCATGCGTCAATCACGGGGTCAATACTTCCCTTGCCAGATGCAAAATCACCGGCGATGTAGGAGATGAGGTTCAGCGAGTTCATCTTGCCGTGAACGGAAACCTTCACGCCCGTTGCGAGCATTCCGATGGCAGGACAGATGGCTGTGATTACAGGCAGTGCCAGTGCCGGACCTACTGCGCTGATGGAATCCCGAATGCCTTGCGGCAACTTAGGCAGCGCATTATAATAGAACAGATCATCCTTGGCGTTAGCCTCGTCCAGCGCATTTACCAGCGCCTCATTGTCAGCCGCCGAACCACCACCTGCATTTCCCTGCTTCATTCGTTCCTGACGGATGGCAGAGAGCACATCCTTCAGTCGCTTAGGCATTTGCGTGATTTTCTCGTTCAATGCCGAGTTGATGCAAGCCATCTTTTCCTGTTCGGGAAACCCATCGTAGCAGGGAATAATCTGAGCCAGCAGATTGCGGTCAAAACCACAGATGTGGCGCAGGTTCACAGCCAGCTCAAAGGTCAGCGTATTGCGGTTAGAGCGCATCGGCTCCTGCCCATCATTATACATCTGCCACCACTTCTTAATGATTTCCCCATAAGGAATCCCAAGATAATTGTCCTGAGCAGCAGAAGTGGATGAAGTAGCAGAAGTTGCTGCAGCAGAAGTTGACGCAGCAGAGGCAGAAGCAGCAGAGGCAGAAGTAGAAGAAGTAGAAATTCTCGAATTCTTAAATTCCTGACCCTTAAAAACCCCTTGAGAATCCTTCTTGAATTCTTCTTTCCAGGGCTCATAATGCTTGTTTGCCTTGTGCGCCCCTTCCGGCAGTTCCTCCTGTCCGTATCTTTCACGCTCTTCCAGGACCTTCCCTTCAGCAGCCACAGCAGCCTCATCATATTCATCCTTGAAGAGTCGTGGCGAAAGGAATAGCAGATCTTCGTCATCCGATGTGGTCGTGAAATAAACCCGGTTAATGTCGTGAGCCGAAGTATCCATTTCACACTTGAGCATCGTAGCAATCCTCACCTGATTCTCCAGAACCGTCTTGCCCTTTTCGCGTTCAAACACCGCATGTCCGCCTTGTCGTGCACTGCGTTCCAGCATCAGAAGTCCGTACTTGTCCGGTTCCTTCAGCAGTAGCTTGGCAGCCTTGGCAAAAGCCTCCGGCTCATCCATATCAAATCCGAAAGCACCGCTTGGCAGTTTCATTCCCTTCACTACCCCTTGCGGATAGTGGCCGGAGTAGTTAAACTGTACCAGTCTCCGTTTCGCAGCATCGTTTCCGGCACGAGCCAGACGAAGATTCGCCTTCTGCTCATTGCTTCCACGCAGCTGCTTATACTCCTCTTCCGAGGTGATGGAGCGGGCAACCTTGTGCCCATTCTCCACCTTAATTAAATAACAACTCATCTATCTGTTTCTACTTATCGTTTTTAAGTTGAATACAAAAATCCTAATGTTTCAGTTGGTAATCCAATACCGCCTCAGCCCCTTCTTCTGCCTCAACAGCCAGCGTTTGGGAGATGTTGATTCCCTCATGACAGAACACCTTCAAGGTAAGCTGAACAGCACCGTCCTTGGTCTTGCTCACACGACCATGCGCCAGTTTCTTAATCAGTTCCGACTGAGTTCTGAGGCGGTGCTGCACTACGAAATCAAACGTTCCGTCAGGCATTTGCTGAGCCACGCCCATCGAACGGAATCGAGGAACCTTATTCACCCCCGATTCCTGGGGACTGAAGAGGAAATACTGCTTAGCATCATAGTAAGCCATTCCACCCAACTGCACATGCTGGCAGTCATTATTATTCACCTGCTGGTTCTGAACATTATTCTGAGCATTGTTCTGAACCTTGTTTACTTTCTTAACCATAATCTGAATTGAATTTTTAGGAGAAGAAACATCCGGATTGTTGCGCGCTTTACCATGGAAAATCCTCCTCTGTTTCAACTCAGTTAATAACTAAGAATCTCCGCAATAAGTCTCCAAGCGAAGCCTCCCTTTTTACCTTTTTACTTTTTTACCCTTTTACCTTTTCAATGTCCGTAACCAGGATATCCTGATAAACCTGACCATTGTGCTCATGGGTAGTAAAGCGGAGCGTAACCACCACCAGCTCGCCCGGAGCATACTTACACTGGGCCATATTGCCCAACATTGCCGCAGCATACTGGTTCTCATACTTGCCGCCCATCTCCTGGAGAACGATGTTGCATTTCATCATCTGTCCGTTCTCACTTTTCTGACTCTGTACAGCGAATGCCTCGCCCTGCTGCACCACTCTCATTATCTGAGTATACATATTATATAATGTACGAAGAGGTTTTCAAGAGCACCAAACCATTTCAGCGTTGTCTTGTTTCTTCGACGCTGCAAAGATATAATGATTTCCAAACGTAAAAGCAAAAAAAATCCTCCACGAATCCGTTTGGGGGATGTGGGGGATATAGTTTATATTTTTAGGGGATACTATTGGGGGATACTATCTGAACTTTTCCACTCTTTTTGTATTTATCACCGTTCCCGGCTTAGCATACTTGGCGTCTTGAAATTCATCATCCAACTTGTCAGCAATCTCTCTGTAAATGTCACAACATTGTGGCGCATCACAATCAGCAAGTGTCCATTCATTATAGTCATTTTGCTTGAAATAAGAATTTATCTCATGAAAATCGGCCGTAGAACATTTTAGTAAGGTACTGAATGCAGAATTGATCTGGTCAATGAAAAGACGCTGAGTTGACTTCTTCAGCCAATTCTTGTTGAAGAAAACCTTATAAACAATAAACCAATGTTTCTGGGCGTTGAGCGTTTTGTCTTCGATTAAGTCTTTAAGTTTAAGCATCAGCTTGTCTACATCCACATTCTCCTTGAATGCGATGTTCTTGAATACGGCTTCAACCTTCATTCTGCTATGCTCCTTGGCAATCTGATAAGAAAGATACTTATCGAGAAAATCGTAAATATCGTTGTAGGTCTGTTCTTTCTGTTCCAGAATATAAGCAACAATCAGTTTGATATTCCTGCCATTGTTGTGAAATATCTGTCCGAATCGGCAAGCGAAAAGAATATTAGCCCGTTCTACGACAATGGTATTCTTCAGCTGGGTAGCATCAGGATAGATAAGCGCTTCATCCTGGCTGTCCTGCATGTAGATTAGCTCCAATCTCTCCTCATTTTCCTCACGATAACGTTTCAGTACCTTCCGGAACAGGTCTTCGTAATAGGTTTCACTGATGAAGGATTGTCTGAAACCATGAAATCCCTCATCAAGCATGAGGATGATGTCATTGATCATTTTGCGCATTTCTTCTCCTTCATAGTCTTTATAGTTGGTAAGCATAGGTTCCAATTCTATCTTAACCTGATAGAATCGCTCTTTCTTATCATCCAGCAAAGACCATGCAATATTTTCTTTCAACAAATTCAGTAAATCGAAAATATCTCTCACATAATTACGCAAGATTAGTTTCCAGGCTGTTATTACTTCCTCTTTGTTTGTTTCCACTTCTTCTTTGCCCAAAAGGCGAAAGCTGAATTTGAATCGGGCGGCTTTATCTTCCAGCAATGTCAGTTGCTCATCTTGTTCCTCTGTCTGCATATTACTTTTCTAGGTTTGTTTGTTATGTTGTTTAAATAAGCGGCATGGGGTTCCCTGTAAGTACCAGTATTAAGGTACCTGCAAGAACCTACGACAAGGTACAAACAAGTACTGCCCACGCCGTAGAGGAGTGGACGCCTTGCTGTCACCTTCTTCTTGTCGTTTTTGAATTTTGCAGGTTCTAAATACTGTAGAAGTGTCAGATAATCAGCGTCAATATTCTAATATGTTATTTTCTCTTGTTTACTTTCTGTTTCTTACTTCAAAATTTAAAGGGTTGATACTACGTTTTCTTCATCATCCGCCCAGTGGTCGCATTGGCGCATCACGGTTTCCAGCGCCTTTTCTGCACCCTCTGGTGGATACTTATACTTCTTGAGCAGTCGCTTCACCATCACTCGCATCTTCGCCCTCGCCGATTCCTTCCGGTTCCAGTCGATGGTGCGGTTGCGGTGCAAGACTTCTGTCAGTTCCCGGGTCAGCGCCACAAACTCCTCGTCGGAGTAAGCCTGCCGCACACCTTCGGGCGTGGAGAGCGCATCATAGAATGCCTTCTCCTCGGGCGAAAGTCCCAGGTCGCTGCCCTCTGCCTCTGCCTGCTTCATCTGCTGAGCCATCTTCAACAGCTCCTCTATCACTTCCTCGTTGGTGAGCAAGCCCTTCAGATAGTTGGAGAGACTCTGGCTGAGCATGTCGGAGAAGAGGTCGCTCTGAACCACGTTGGTCTTCTGCTGCTGCTTGATTTTCTCTTTCATCAGTTTGGTGAGCAGTTCCACCGCCAGGTTGCGTTCCTTCATGTTCTTCACCTCCTGGATGAAGGCGTCGTCAAAGAGCGAGAACTCTATCTGGCGGTCGCCGAAGAGATTGATGACTCCGTCGGTCTTCACACTCTGACGGAGCAGGTCGCCGATGCGCTCGTTGATTTCATGTCGGCTGATCTTGCCCTTCTGCGAGAGTTTGAGCATCATCACGCGCAGCGCATCCATATAGCACACCTCCGCCTTCTGCTGCTCATTCAGGAGCGAACGGCAGAGCGTGGTGGCGTTGTGAAGCAAATTGCTGTGCTCCATGAAATTCTTCTTGCGCTGAACCATGGCTGGAGAACTCAGGAAGTTGGCTCCGCTCGTAATGGCGAGTGCCCGCTTCGAGTTGTCCTGTTCGAAGAAGCCGGAATAGTCGAAACCATGAAGCTGGTCTCGGCAGATTTCCATCTCTTCCTTCCATTTCACCAGGGCGGTCTTGGCGATGTCGGGGTCTCCGAAGCGGCGGCGGTCACGATTGGTGTACTGCTGCATGGCACTCTTCAGCGCCTGCGCAATGCCTACGTAATCCACTATCAGTCCGCCTTCCTTGCCCGGGAACACACGGTTTACACGGGCTATTGCCTGCATCAGGTTATGACCGCTCATCGGCTTATATACGTACATGGTGGCGAGCGACGGAACATCGAAGCCCGTGAGCCACATATCTCTTACGATGGCGATTTTCATCTCATCATCGTTGTCCTTGAATTTTCTTGCCAGTTCCTTCTTGTAGGCTTCGTTGCCGATAATCGGCTGCCAGTCTTCGGGGTCCTGGTTCGAACCGCTCATCACCACCTTTACCTTCTCCGTCCACTGGGGGCGAAGCTCCAGCATCTTGCGGTAGATTTTGATGGCGATGCTTCGGGTCAGTGCCACAATCATTGCCTTGCCGGTGAGTTCCTGCGCACGGTTCTGCTCGTAGTGCTGGATGATGTCCCTTACCAGCGTGTCGATGGTGGCGTCTTCACCCAGGAGCACTTCCAGCCGGCTGTGCTCCTGCTTTGCCTGCCTGATCTGCTCCTCGGTGGCTCCCTCATCGGCTAGGTTGTCGAACTCATCGTTCAGCAGGTTCATCGTGTCTTCGTCGAGGTTCAGGTTCACCACACGGCTCTCGTAATAGACCGGACGGGTGGCTCCATCATCTACCGCCTGACTCATGTCGTAAACGTCGATGTAGTTGCCGAACACTTCCTCCGTGTCTCTGTCGCGGTCGCTGATAGGCGTTCCGGTGAAGCCGATAAATGAGGCGCCTGGCAGGGCTTCTCTCATCTTCTGGCTGAATCCCTTCTTCATCGTCAGGCTCTTGTTGTCCCAGTGCTCTTCGCCGTATTGCGAGCGGTGCGCCTCATCGGTCATCACGATGATGTTGCGGCGGGTGGAGAGTGCCGAGTCGCCTTCTTCAAACTTCTGAATGGTGGTGAAGATGATTCCCCCACTCTTTCGGTTACGGAGCAGATTACCCAGGTCTTCACGGCTCTGGGCGTTCTGTGGTTCCTGACGAAGGAAGTCCTGGCAGCGGCAGAACTGACCGAAGAGCTGGTTGTCGAGGTCCTTGCGGTCGGTTACCACCACGATGGTTACTTCGGGCAGTCGCTGCACCAGCTGGTGGGCGTAGAACACCATGGAGAGGCTCTTGCCCGAACCCTGCGTGTGCCAGAACACACCGATTTTTCCGTTACCTTCCACTGCGGTACGGGTGCGCTGCAGGGCTTTGCCCACGGCGTAGTACTGGTGGTAGGCGGTGAGAATCTTGGCGTATTTGCCCTGGTTCTTGTCGAAGCAGATGAAGTTCTGCAGAATGTCGAGCAGTCGCTGCTGCTGGAACATGCCGAGGAAGAAGGTGCGATAGTCGGCAAAGAGGGTTGACTCGTATGAACCGTCCACGGTCTTCCATTCCATGTAGCGTTCTAGCTTGGCGGTGATGGTTCCGGCACGAGTTTCGCTCATGTCGCTGATGACGTTGAAGGCGTTGTAGCTGAAGAGGCTTGGAACGTCCTGCTGATAGTTTCTGATCTGCTTGTAGGCATCTTCTACGATTGCATCTTCAGAAATGGCGCTTTTCAGCTCCACCACCACGAGGGGCAATCCGTTGACCATCACCACCATGTCGCAGCGCTTGTTCTTATACTCTTCTACTCGCCACTGGTTCACCACCTTGAAGAGATTCCTTTCGGGGTGGTCGAAGTCGATGAGCCTCATCAGGGCTGTTCGTTCTTCGCCATCCTGCAGGAATTCCACCTCAAGACCATTTTGCATCCAGAGTGTAAACTGCTCGTTGTTCTGTTCTAAAGTACCGATGCTGATGTTGGTGATTTGCTTGATTCCTTCATCCAAAGCATCGGCTGGCAGTTGGGGATTAAGCCGTCGCATCGAGGCGACCAAATCGGCACGATAGAAGGGCTCCTTATAGTCGCGCTCCACCTCGTAGCCACATTCGTACGCATAGCCGAGTTCGTCTCGGAACAGGGCTATGAGCGTTTGCTCGTATGCGTCTTCGGTGAATTTCTTGTCGTCTGCCATAATGTTAATATTTTATATTTTCTTTCTCGTTATTTTCTTTCGTAGCTCTTCTTATTCCGGGACTTCCAGCTCGCCTGACATTAAGCGAGGGAGAAGGGTGTCACGGAGGAGGAAGAGGCGGGAGGATTCTGCTGATAGGTTCTTTATTCTTTGGAGTATTGAATCAAGTAATTTACTACATTCTTCTATTACTTCTAAAGGTGGAAGAACAACAACAAACTTATCGATGTCTGCTTTACCCAAATGACTCACAGTTGTTCCCGTTTTATACGACTGAACAAATTCTAGCTCTGGTTTCATTAAATAAAGAACAAACAAATTGCTGATAGATGTCTGTTGCGGCATTAATTTGCACACTCGCTGATTCAGCAATCCCGTTTTACCTTTCCAAATATGTGGAACAAATTCTGCATCCATACCAGCAACTATATCTCCCATATTAACATACTCTGTTTGTGGAAGTATTTCCGGTGTATAAAATTGTGGATTGCAGCTTTTTAAATCCCTAATTCTTATTAATGGAAGACCATCTCCATTATCATTGAACTTGGCAGATTTATAAGGAGCACCATAAACTACTTTTACATATTCATATGGGCTTCCCACTTTCCATCCTTCCGGAATCATTCCCAATTCACTATCCACGAACTTACCATCCTTGAAAGGCTCAAAGTCAACGAACCAATTCTTGAAAATAGCCTGTGTCATCTCCTCCAAATCAGCATTAATCTTGTTGTTCAACTCTATCTTCCGGTCGAGAGAAGAAAGGATGGAGGCAATGCGGTGCTGGTCTTTAATCTCAGAAGGCGCACTAAAACTATATCCGAAAATATCTTTCAATGTTATACTAGCCTGATTAGCACTTCCTTGTGCTGTCCCAACTAAATATTTTGAAAAATGTTCTTCCTTCAAAAGATAATAAAGATAGTCACTATCAACTATTCCGTTACTTCTTATTCTTACCGCATTTTGATTTAATAACGCATTATTCGCAGATTCAGGAACTCTTACTACTTTACCAACAATAGAAGCAGGATTGGTTGGCCATGAACCTACTGTAGCAATTATTATATCTTTTGTTTTTAAAGAATAATCAGTATATTGATGCGCTAATTCAGGAGAAATGCAATTGCACAATGATACATCAACCGAATTGGCTGTTGTATCAGAAACTCTGACAATATAAGTCCCAGTATTTTTGTACATTGATGACTTAAAAGCAAAGCCCTTTTTATAGTCTATTACATCCCCCAGTCTTACTTCTTTCCACTCCATACTTACACCTCCCATCCAATTTTCTTCAACAGCAATCTGATTTCCTCTTCCTGCTTCTTGCTTTCCTCAAACAGCTGCTTCAGCTCTCCGGTGAGATTCGTCATTTTTTCCTCGAAAGGCACTCCGTCGCCTTCGTCTTCGGCGATTCCTACGTATCTGCCAGGAGTCAGGATGAAGTCCTGAGCAGCAATCTGCTCGGTGGTGCATACGGCACAGAAGCCCTTTTCATCCTCCAGGGTTCCCTGCTGGAACGCATGGAAGGTGTCGGTAATTTTCTTAATATCCGTATCAGGCATCAGCTCACGAAGCTTGCGAGTAACCATCGTGCCCATGTTGCGAGCATCGATAAACACGGTCTTGCCCTTCTGCGCCTTGTTACGGCTGATAAACCAAAGACTTACAGGAATGCCCGTACTGTAGAACAGCTGCGAAGGCAAAGCCACGATTCCCTCTACCAGGTCGGCTTCGATGATGGCTTGGCGAATCTGTCCCTCGCCGCCACTCTGACTCGAAAGCGCACCATTCGCCAGCACCAAACCTATCTTTCCGTTAGGTGCCAGATGGTGAATCATGTGCTGCATCCACGCAAAGTTGGCGTTGCCAGCTGGTGGCAAACCATACTGCCAGCGCACATCTTCCTGAAGCGCACTCTGCCCCCAGTCGCTGAGGTTGAAAGGAGGATTGGCAAGAATGTAATCTGCCTTCAGCGTAGGGTGCTGGTCATCATAGAAAGTGTCGGCAAAGACTTTTCCTAAGTTCGCATCCAAGCCACGGATAGCAAGGTTCATGTGCGCCATCTTCCACGTATCAGGGTTTGCCTCCTGACCATAGATGCTAATCTTGCGCAGGTTTCCCTTGTGGCGCTCTATAAACTTGGCGCTCTGCACAAACATACCACCGCTTCCGCAGCAAGGGTCATAGACTCTGCCCTCGTAAGGCTTCAGAATCTCTACCAGCGTGCGGACAATGCAGGAAGGCGTATAGAACTCGCCACCATTCTTGCCCTCCAGGCTGGCAAACTGCTGCAGACAGTATTCGTAGGTTCTGCCCAGCAGGTCTTTCTCCTCGCCAGCATCGTGCATTTCTATGTTCGTAAAGAGATCTACCACATCACCCAGACGGCGCTTGTCCAGCTCCGGACGGGCGAAATTCTTAGGCAGAATACCCTTCAGTCTTTCGTTTTCACGCTCAATGGCAGTAAGTGCTTCATCTATTATCACGCCTATTTCCGGTGTGTGGGCAGCAGCACTAATCTTGCTCCATCGGGCTTCTGCAGGCACGAAGAAGATGTTCTCGGCAGTGTATTCGTCCTTATCTTCCGGGTCGGCGTATTCGTCGCCCTGCAGCTCCTGGAACTTCTGCTCGAAGCGGTCGCTGATGTATTTCAGAAAAATGAGTCCGAGCACCACACCCTCGTATTGCGAAGCGCTGAGGTTGCCTCTCAGAATATCGGCAGCCTTCCATATTTTCTCTTCAAAACCTATGCTGATTGTATCTTGTTTCTTAGCCATAATATGTTTATTTTTCTACGAGCACAAGCTTCCAATCCTCATTCTGCAGAACGAGGGTCCCGTTGTTGTCCGTAATGGTGAATATCTGATTATCTATCTGTATTTTGTTCTCCTTTATTAAATAGGTGTACTGACCGCAAGCAACGTTTTCGGTGGTAGTCTGGGTTATTTTACCGCCTTCGTCGAAGTGGTTCACTTCCGTCGTTTCGGAGAAAGAAATCGCATCTGAGGTGAAACTGCAGAACAAAGGAGCCTCTTTTACGTCGATAAAGATACTTCCAACGCGCTGATAAAGGGCAGAAATCTGCCATTCGTGGGCTAAAAATGTGGTTTCGTAATGAAAATCCTCTGATTTTTCTGTTTCTTCGTCGCTAGAACAGGCGGTGGAAGAAAGCATAAAAAAAGCGACTATTATCATATAAAAATAAGATAATATTCGCCTGCGGATAAGAACATGATGATATTGGACTAACTTTGCCTGAGCAAAATTACCCCCCCCCTAAAACTTTGGACATCAACAAGTTATATCTTTTCATCTTAGTATTGTTATTATGTAGTTTCTAGCTTTCCGGACTATTGCTACGTCAATAATTTGTTAATTGCTAGCAAAGATAATAAAAAGTTGGCAAACCCAAGAATTTTATCACGTTATTTAACGGAAAAATGCAAAATATGGGGGTTAGGAAGATGTTTTACCCCCTCTTCTAAGGGTAAAAAATGCCCCTCCTCGGACGTGAAATCATGCTCCAAAGGTAGGTATTTTTGACAAATACAATGAATTGTGGATATAAAAAATGAACACTAGAGCGGCGTAATGTGCAGTATTTCACATCAGAGAATGTAGATTATTATTATACGCATACAAATGAAGTACAACTGATATAAACTTTCATAATTACCTCATACACAAGCAATTTAGAACTATCACATACTCTAGCAAACAACCCATTCAAGCATTACATTTAGTGGGTCATTAGGTCAAAGTCATTTAGGGTCATTATGTTTTCCGAGAGTTAAAAAGTCACTATAGATATATATAAATAAATATTTATATATACTATAGCAGTGAAAGTGACATTTACTTTTTCAAATGACCCTAAATGACATTGACACCAAATGACCCCTTTTCATTTCTTCAGCTACTTCCGAGTCTTTTCTTGCTTTTTCATTGTTTCTGCAATAAAGTTCAGATAAAAAACCAATAGAACTTATTGTATTACAGCTACTTATAGCTTTTCTCACATAGAAAGTCAGGGGGAAATCTTGCATTCTGCCCGAAAATGTTGTATCTTTGCACCGGCAATCGAAAGAACAGCCTTTTGTGCCTTGCTC
>OGFW01000909.1_pt1 | contig 26717 bp, 13 predicted proteins | sample 1570991 | NCBI WGS metagenome assembly OGFW01 (sample SAMEA2582074, study PRJEB24529) | metagenome | biome: Human gut stool | place: China | collected 2011
GAAAAACTTGGAAACCGAACATTCAAAGAGTACGGGCGGTTGTAGACGGTGCTACAAAAAAAGTAAATGTATGCACTCGCTGCCTTCGTTCTAATAAAATTACACGCGCGTAAAATAAATAGTACATGTACTCTTAAACAAAAAGACCGTTACCAAATGGTAACGGTCTTTTTGTCGCCCTATTACAGCGTAATATTTGGAATAAAGTAATCTTTAAATAATTTTATAGCATATTGATCTGTTAATCCTGCCACATAATCGACAATATCAACAGTGGAATACACACCATTTCGTTCTACATAGGTTTCTATATCATCTGGATGCTCCATAAAGTATGTAAATAAATTTTTTACTACATGAGCTGCCTTATTACGGTCAGGAATTAATGCAGGTGCTAGATATACATTTTTAAACATAAACTGTCTAAAAACATTCATCGTGCTTTCAATATCAGCAGACATCTGAATCGCTGGCTTATCCAACGATTGTTCAACCATATCTTTTACCATGGCCGTAATCATGCTAGACGGAGTATCGCCAAAATAGAAGCGCACTTCTTCTGGTAAATCGTTAGCTTCTAGCATACCAGCCCGTTGTGCATCATCATAATCATGACACAAGTACGCAATACGGTCCACAATACGTATAATCTGCCCTTCTAATGTAGATGGTATGGTTGGTCCCGTATGGCCTAAAATGCCATCCCGTACTTCTTTTGTAAGATTAAGGCCTTGTCTGTTGCCATGTTTCTCTAATACTTCGACCATGCGCAAACTTTGTTCATTATGGTTAAAATGGCCCACCATATCGCGCAATGCATATTCTCCGACATGACCAAATGGGGTGTGCCCCACATCATGCCCCATCGCAATGGCTTCCACTAAATCTTCATTAAGTCTAAGAGCACGCGCAACAGTACGACCGATTTGTCCTACTTCAAGGGTATGCGTCATTCTTGTTCTATAATGGTCACCAGGTGCAATATATACTTGTGTCTTATGTTTTAAGCGACGAAAACACTTACTGTGTATAATTCTATCCCGATCCCGTTGAAATGCGGTACGTAGTGGATCTGGTTCTTCATCAATATCGCGCAATGCCATACTGCTTCTCGCCGCATAGGGAGATAAGATCATATCTTCTCGTTCTTCTATACGTTCTCTAATATTCATAGTACCTCTTTATCAAAAATGTTAACAATATAATATTTAATAATAGGGAGGCTTGCGCCTCCCCTATTTATTTTCCGGCAGTCATACGGTTTTTATCTACTAATTGCATAACAAGAGATGCTGTTTCTTCAATGGATTTGTTAGAAACATCAAGCACTTGGCAATGTAGACGACGCATAATAGCTTTTGCATATTCTAATTCAGAATTAATGCGCTCAATAGAGGCATAATTAGCCTCATCTTCTAAGCCTATAGCACGCAAACGTTCACTGCGGATATTATTCAATTTATATGGGTCAATAATCAACCCCACAATTTTCTTAGGCGGAATCTTAAATAATTCCTCTGGCAATGGCACCTCAGGAACTAGTGGTAAGTTAGCCGCTTTAATTTTTTTATACGCTAAAAACATGGATAACGGCGTTTTACTTGTACGAGATACACCGATAATCACAACATCAGCCTTTTCGAAGCCTGATGGGTTTTTACCATCATCGTATTTAACTGCAAACTCAATAGCTTCTACCTTTTTGAAATATTCTTGGTCTAGCTTATGAACCATACCAGCTGTCATACGTGGCTTGGTAGATGCCACTGTACCTACAGCATCCAATACAGGGCCCATAATATCAACAGCAGGAATATTATTCTCTGCCGCTTTTTCGTGTAAATAGTTCCGCAATTCTAACGACACAATTGTATGACAAATTACGTGATTACCATTTTTGGCATCTTGTATAATTTCATCAATTTGAGCCTTATCTTCAATATACGGGATGCGAACAATTTCAATTTGTTCCTTATCGTACTGACTTGCTGTTGCTCTCGCAACGGCCTCTGCAGTTTCGCCTAAGGAGTCAGATATCGCATAAATAATTTTTTCTGCCATTCTTTATACCTCTTGTGTACTACATTCTAAAAACGCCTTAGTCACAGTTGTTTTAGATACACGTCCTACTACCTTTAATCGTTTCTTAGGACTGTCTTGTGATTCATCGTCTTCTCTAACTATAACAGGTAAACAATCGACTTCATAGTCAATCATTTTTTGCGCCGCCACAGCCAACGAATCTGATGGTTCTACGGTGATAACTTTGCTAACGGGTGTCATAATCATTGAGATAGGCATTGTATGTGCATCGGTTTGACCTATGGAGGCACGCAATAAATCCTTGCGTGATACAACACCTTGTAAATAGGAACCTTCGCAAACCAAAATCGTACCCACGTCCTCTGTAAAAATAGTCACGATTGTATCATATAGATTGGTCTCTGGCGATACGATAACGGCTTGTGAAAGCACATCATGTACACTATAAGACCTTAAAATTTCAGCAGTTTGGTCCTTTGGCGACAAGCCAACATAGTAATATCCTACATTAGGCCTTGCTTCGAGAACGCCAATCATGGTGAGCACAGCTAAATCCGAGCGCAATGCAGATCGTGTCACATCCAAATGTTCCGCTATAGCACTTCCCGTAACAGGTCCTTTTTCACGTACAATATGGGCTATTGCTTCTTGTCGTTTTGAAAGTTTCACACCCGTCCCTCCTTTCACATATAAATATTATATCCTATGTATCATTTTAGAAAAAGAGGAGGCGCTCTCGCCTCCTCTTTACATCATCAAATAAAGTATATCTTTATTACCATTCAAGGTCTTCTACATCTTGACGACCACGACCTGTAAGTGCATCCATCATCATGCGTTGCTCGATTTGAGCCACCATTTTCTTAGTATTTTTAACCGCATCTGGGTTAACAGAGATAGAATCAATACCACTCTTAACTAAGAATTCACAAAGTTCAGGGTAAACACTTGGTGCTTGGCCACAGATGGATACAGTTTTACCATCTTTATGAGCCACTTCGATAAGATGACGAATAGCTCTACGAACGGCTAAATTACGTTCATCATAAATGTGTTGGACTGTTTCATTATCGCGGTCACAACCTAGAACAAGCATTGTCAAATCGTTAGAACCAATGGAGTAACCATCTACGTATTTGTTGAATTGGTCAGCTAGGATAATATTTGCTGGAATTTCAGCCATGAGCCAGATTTTGAAATCTTTACCGCGTACAAGTCCTTCTTGAGCCATCAAATTAGTTACGAGTTCAGCTTCTTCAACAGTACGGCAGAATGGAATCATAACTTGTAAATTTTTGAAACCAAATTCATTACGTACTTTTTTAATGGCTTCTAATTCTAATTTGAAAGCAGGTGTGTATTTAGGATCATAGTAACGAGAAGCACCACGCCAGCCAAGTAATGCACTGGATTCATGTGGTTCAAATTTATCGCCACCTTTAAGATCGCGGTATTCACTAGATTTAAAATCGCTTAAACGAACTACTACTTGACGAGGTGCTAGCGCTTGACACACTTTACGCATACCTTCAGCCAATGTATTAACAGCTACATCACTGCGACCTGTTTCAATAAGGTGTAATGGATGTTCATGAATGAAAGTAGTCCAAATGAACTCTTCACGCATCAAACCGATACCATCACAAGGCAATACACCGTATTTTTCAGCCAAGTCTGGATCGCCTAAGTTCATGTAAATCTTAGTACCCGTTACAGGGATATATTCACTCGCTACAACAGCTTGTTCTTGTGGCGCAGCTGGTTTAACAACATCTTCTAACACACCATCGTAAACAATACCATTAGTTGCATCAACAGTAATCATTTGGCCTTCTTTAATAGAAGTTGTAGCTTCATGGCTACGGCTCTTAGTACCAACGATACAAGGAATACCAAGTTCACGGCTAACGATGGACGCATGGCAAGTCATACCGCCAGCATCTGTAACGATAGCTTTGGCTTTTTTCATAGCTGGAACCCAGTCAGGTGCTGTCATAGCTGTAACAAGGATTTCGCCTTCTTTGAACTCATCAATATCTTCAGGATTAATGATAACATGTGCCTTACCAGCAGCTTTACCTGGAGATGCTGGTAAACCTTTAACTACGATTTCACGATCTGTAGTAGTTGCTACGCTTGTATCTGCAGTTTGTTCAGATTTATCTTTTCTGGACCATACTGTTTCTGGACGAGCTTGAAGAATCCAGATTTTACCATTTCTTTCATCTACGCCCCATTCCATATCCATGTAGCAACCATAATGTTTTTCAATAGCTTTAGCATATTCAGCTAATTCCAATACTTGTTCATCGGAAATAACTTGTTTATTAGCTTCATCAGCAGGTACGATTTCTTCTATGCAATCGCCATCAGCTTTACGTACAAGGCGAATATTTTTATCATTAATCATACGATCAGTGATAACCATTTTTTGTTTATCTACACGGAAGTTATCTGGTGTAACTGTACCTTGTACTACATATTCACCAAGGCCCCAAGAACCTTCGATTAAGATATTGTTGTCATTACCTGTTACAAGATCAACCGTAAACATAACGCCAGCAGCTTTGGAGAATACCATCATTTGAACAGCTGCACTTAACGCTACTGTCATATGGTCAAAGCCTTGTTTTACACGGTAATATGTTGCACGATCAGTAAATGTAGATGCATAACATTCTTTTACTTTTTCAATGATTGTATCTGCACCACGAACATTTAAATATGTATCTTGTTGACCAGCAAAGCTAGCATCTGGTAAGTCTTCTGCAGTTGCACTAGAACGAACAGCTACGAAAGGATCTTTTTCGCCTACCTTTTCACCTAGTTCTTCATAGGATTTGCGAATAGCTTCAGCCAATGCAGCAGGCATTTCTTCTTGGCAAATCATGCGGCGAATTTTTGTACAAACTTCGCGAAGCAATGCAGAGTTTTCTACATCATCCAAATCATCTAACTCTTGACGAATACGATCTTCAAGACCAGTTTCTTTCATAAATTCACGATACCCATATGCAGTTGTTGCAAAACCATAAGGTACAGGTACATTTGTAGAGGAAGTTAATTCACCTAAGGATGAGGATTTACCACCTACTAAATTTACGTCTTCACGTTTTAATTCATCAAACCATAATACATAAGCTGTTTCGCGATTCATGTGAGAACCTCCTGTTTGTAATTAGTGCAACACATTAAACCTTTTACATATAAATAGTATACCTTAATCAAAATTATGTCAATTTTTATAGGCATATTTTCAAATATATACTACAAAAACAAAAAGATGACCATTTAAATTATAAACGGCCATCTCTAAAAACTACTATATGGATATAGTTATTTGCGTTGCATAGAATACATAACAAATTAACGCAGTGCAAACGATTAATAAATACTTATTAATATTTGTTAAGCGATACAATATCATTAAGTATACTATCCAAGAATAGAAAATTAAAATATTGCCAAATAGACCGGCAATATTCCACATTATAAAACTCCAATTATTATCTAAGTAATTCAAACTCAAAAAATAAGACTGAAGATAAAATTTTATACTAGCAAATAAAAAGCAAAGCCCCATTGAATATATTGTCATTACTATAAAACTTTTTAATGAGGTTGAATGCCACCATTTTAATAATAACCATAACAAGGATGCTAATATTATAGTTTTAAACATTATGTAAATATAGTCTACAATAAAAACTATTATGTAATTAACATAAACTAGCTTATGATTAAGAATTGGTAAAATATGAAGAACATCAATACCGGCATTCCCCATAATGATTCGCAAAATAACCCAAGCCAGCGTATATAAACATATTGCACCTTTAAATGTAACACTTTGAATTATATCTAGTATCGTCTCTTTATTAGGATGTACTAATAATCGTATTGAATCTTGAAACATTAAATTCCTCTTTATTTAATAGTCAACTGAAAAAAGCTACTAAAGGCTTAAAAACAATAGATATGCCTACTAGCAATAACGCTAAGAATATTGCTATGCCCCATTTGTTTAAATTAGTTAATCTGTATAAGAGTACAGTAAATAGAAAGTATACATAAATTTCAAATAGCCCTACTAGAAAATGAACAAAATCATATATAGTTTTTCCCAAAAAAGGACTATCAATTGAAAGCTTCTTAACTAGATTAAAAACTAAAATATTAGGAATAGTAACAAAAAAATTTAATGCAGATATTACTAGGGTTACCATGAAAACTTTTAAAAAGTCTACTTTTACCCAAATTCGCATAACAATCCAACATATAAATGCAATCAAAATAGAAAGAAATAATCGATAAGTAAAATCAATTAAATAGGATGATAAATTAAAACCAACAAATGTATCTAGATATGAAATATGAATACTTTGCCAAGCTTTAACATGAATTCCATTTATTAAATACAATCCACGCACTGTAATCCAACCAATACAAAATAACGTTAGTGCTGATTTTATAGTTTCATTTTTTATTAAATATGTAGCATCAGAAGATATAGGTTTAAATAATAATAATTTTAAAGATTTAAGCATAATAATCCACCCACTTTCATTACTCTAGTTTATGATCGCGTATGTACCTATTAATTCTTTGCTTCTTCTCATCAAACGGATGAACATTTAATAAATCCGCCTCAATATTTGTAATATTAAATACATACTCATCAGAACCACCTATTAAAGTTCGTGGGTCATAAGCAGACCACCCTATAGTAAAAGTTTTATCATTTGGATTTTGACTATTTAAAAAACCCTCTGGTACTTTATCAGCAATAGGATTACTTTTATCATTAGAATGCCAAATTTTATTGTAATTCTCAAATGAAGGATGTTCCTCTAATTTTTTATGATTTTTAAAATCATAACCATATCCAAGTTTTTCCCCATTACCAGATATACTGGCCTCAACAGCTTGATAACTTTCATCACTTTTACCATAGTTTGTCCATCGATCACCACCATGATATCTAGCATTTAATTCAGTTCCATTTAGATTTATTGATACACCAACGCCTTGTCCTCGCTCTTGTGTCAATCCATAATAACTCCTTTTTTCTAATGTATCTCTAATATTTAAAATCGCATTATTAGCATTATCATAAACAGAAAGTTTATCATTATATGTATAATTCACACCTAGAGTTTTTAATCCATTATTAAATGAATTCATTAATCTAGGTTCAATTATCTGTTGATTTTTATCCAAAGAGCTCTCATTACCCAAACTAATAAATCCATCTACAATTTTTTTATCATTCTTTGCACTCATTGATTTAGCAAAGTTATCTCCAAAATTATTGCTATTTAATTTATCAGTTATATTTTGTTTATTATGATTAAATGCTTCATGGTCTTTTGCAGTATAATATAAGGAATTTCCAAATTCTATATTCTCAGAAGTAAAATCCCCCGTTTCATTGAAGTATTGACCTATGGATCTAATAGGATGTTCGGAAAATCTATATACCGATGACTTCATATTATTATATCTATCAGCTACATATGCAATATTATTATTTACTGAGTCTACGGCATTATTAATTTGATTTTCTGCATAGTTAACTTCATTAGTCATAACATTATTTATATTTTCTGCAGCACTATTAATTTGGCTCCCTGCATAACTCACTTCATTAGTTACAGCATTACTAACAGACTCAACAGCGTTATTGATTTGATTACCTGCATAAGTTACTTCATTAGTTACAGCATTATTAACAGACTCAACAGCATTATTAATTTGATTACCTGCATAAGTTGCTTCATTACTAACAACATCATTCACTGTATCAATTGCACTATTAATTTGATTGCCTGCATAAGTTACTTCATTAGTTATAGCATTATTTACAGTTGTTACTGCATTGTCTAATTTACTTTTGGTATCATCAACAACAGAATCAATAGAGTCCTCTACTGATTTAGCTGTATCAGTCACCCAACTAGGAAGAAAATCTGAATTATATTTTGCCCCCATGTGAGCAGTATAAGCACCAGTATATGAGTTACTACCTAATATATTATTAGTTGCATATCCTAATACAAATGCCATTTGTTGTAAACGTTCTGGATTTACAGCTTTTTTTCCATCAGGCCCTTCAATTGTACCTGCCCATTTTTTGAATTGTGGCATCATAGCCTCAGATAATCCTGCAGCATATACACCATCGTTAAATTCTCCACCACCAAGTTTTGCAGTAGTACCACCAACTAAACCATGTAATGCAATCTTTCGAGGATCCCCATCATTCCAGCCTTCATGCTTAGCAATTTGATGGATTGCTTCATTAGCATTAATACTAAATAGATGAGCTAGCTGTTGCTTTTCTTCGATAGATTTTTTATCAAATATGGATTGTAATTCATTGAGAGAATGTTCTATATCAGTATTAATAGCTTTTACATCTATCATTCGTCCATTCTCTACAATTTTTCCATCACTAATTGCACTTTTAGTTATAGAGGAGGATTTTTTATGGGCGCCAACACCGCCTGTTGGAGTTAAACCAATATGCTTATAGATTTTATCAAACTCTTTTTTACTTTTTGTTTTGCTACTACCAAAATTATTATATTGTACTCCATTATCTCTTACAGTGTACTCAGCTTCATTTTGGATATCATTTATATCTAAATGTCCTGTAGCCAATGAATTCTTATCTTTATTGGCTTTACTTGATATAATAGCACCTTTTAATGAAGTTGTATTACCAGTACTTATATTATATCCATTATCACCAGCAAAAATACCAGCTTGGTCAGTAACCGTTTTAAGTTTACTATCTATTCGACCTACACTTCCACCTACACTTCCAACAGTTCCTTTAAATTTAGGTGATGTCGAAACTGAAAAACCTGCACTTTTACTATGTTCCTTAAAATTATCTATACTTTGTAAACTCTCAATATTAAGATTATTACCAGTATTTACGGTTACACCTCTTCCGCTAATTTTAGATCCTATAATCTCAGTATCACGTTTTGCTTTAATTTGTGCTAATTCTACAGCACGAATTGATGTTGGTTTATAAGTTACTTGATCAGTTACTCCATTCTGTTTAGCAAGGCTTCCACTTGCATCAAATCCTAACAAACTACCTGAAGTAAGGCTTAAACTAGCCCCTACACTCCAACCACTATGTTTATAATTCTCTTTAGCTTGAAGAGTATTCTTGCCTGCACTCAAGTTTATATCACTAGCAGAATTTATGTTTACTTCTTTTGCTAATATATCTTGACCAACTAAATTAACCCCTGATTTAGTTACATTATTAGCTTCAATATTTACACTTCCATCACTAATAATTGTACCACCATTATATTCATGTACATCTATTGATTGATTTTGATGTTGAGAGGTACTACCAATTGATACTGATAAATTAACAGCATTATCAATATTTTTAGCACCACGTTTATCTTTTCCATCGACTTTTTCTACTTTACCAGTCTCGGAATTCCTAATTTTTTCGCCTTTTAGAGCTTCATCAACAGCATAGTATCCATCCTGGAATTGTTTACGTGCCTCATTTAGCTCTAATGCAGCCAACCGTTTATCATTACGAGAGCCAGCTTGTTTTATAGTACGTGTTCCATTTGTAACTGCATTAATAGCCGCACCGCCAAGTGAAACCGTAAGGCCAGATTTTTTATAGCTTTCATTATGTGACGCTGACGTATTATCAACATTTCCATCTAAAATGACATTAGAGCCAGATAAGTTTACACCATTCTTACTCACAATATTACCACTAGTTAATTGTAAAGTATCATTAGATTGTATATTTATATTACCATTTGTACTTGCAATAGTACTACGAGCAGTAACTTCTTCGTGTCTACTATCATCAGAATTAATTCGCTCTTTGCCTATAGAGAATCCTATCCCTGCACCACCAAGTAATCCGGACTTTTTATGATGATAGCTACTATTGCTATCAAGTATATGTTTATCGGCCCCAATATTGACTTCTCCACCTGATAGTTCAACATTATCTTCACCAAGGATAGTTACAGACTTACCTTCTATAGAATTGCTTGCTTTAATATTAACTGTTTTACCACCTATATTAGAGCCAGATACTGTTTCTATATGTGAATTATCTATTGCATCTATACTTTCACGTTTAGCAATACTTTTCTTTCGTTCTTGTAAGCTATGTTGTTCTGTTGCAACATCTTTAGCTGATTCAAACTTAACATTATCAGCATTAATATTTACATCATCTTTCGCCAGTATATCAGACCCTTTTGCCTTAACATCCTGGTTCGCATTAACTTTAACTGACTTACCTTCTATACTACTACCTACTGAATTAGTAAAATTACCTTCAACATGAGTTTCTGTAGTAATAGAGTGTCCACCACCAGATCTTCCCTTATGATAGTGATCCTCTTTTATATTCAAAGAAGCATCTTGTGTAGATAGTTCAACATTTCGGCCGGCATTAACCTCAATATTTTCCTTACCTTGAACTATCCCTGCATTCATAACTACATCTCTATTAGATTTTATATTAATATTTCCTTGACCCTCAATAATACCTTGATCAATTGTTGTTACAACCTCTTTTCTTTTATTTCTATCATCCCAAACAATTTCATTATCACTTGAAATATATTTTTTACCATTATTAATAACATCTCTATCTGCAGAGATTGATAATTGGCCTGATGCACTATTTTGTTTAATGTGCCCACCTTCATTTATAAAATCTTGATTAGCATGAATTAGAACATTAGATTCACCAACAATAGTTCCTGTTGTATTAATTACATCAGTTGTAGCATCTATAATTGTATTATTACCCGAAATTAAACCACCATTATTATGAATATTATTACCGATAATATTGGTATTATTATCAGCTATAATACTACCACTATTATTTAGCTTATCAACATGTAAATTAATAGACTCCCCTTGTACATTAGCTCCTCCATCGGCCCTTTTTGTTTTAGGCGCCAAATATAATGTAGGCACTAAAACTGTTTCAGTTTTTCCATTTGGTAATACTACTGAATTGCTAACTAATAATACAACATCCTCTTTAAGGTTATTTTGTTCAGCTACTGTTAATTCACGGCCTAAAGCTATAGATTGTGATTTCGTAAGATTAATTCCTGCATCCATTAATTTACGATATTGTTCTTCAGCAGTTAAACCAGACTGCAATCTATTTTTTCCAGTTTGACGAAGAATTTCTTGCATTACTAATTGCTGTTCATAATAACCATCCCCTAAACGTTTTTGTACATTCATAGGATCTAATTTCAGTCTATTTAATACATAATCTGAGGATAAAAAGTTTCGTCTATTTGTGAAGTTAGGATCTGTTTCCATAATATAAGAAGTATTGGGATTTTGAGAAATCTTACTTATAGAATTTAATAATGAACTATCCTGACCTATATTTGTTTTGCTATTTAAATCATTTGATTTAAATACTGATAAGGGTAATTTAGTATTTAATTCTGTGACCTTATGATATGGTGCAGTATCAATGTTTGTAGAGTCTGCTCCATGATGATGATGTCTACTATAAGATACCGCAGTTCCATCTTCAACAATATATTCTTTAGAAGATGGATTTGTCTGTTCGAATTTTCCTATTTTGCCAGTTAATTGCCCCGCCGAACTAATTTGACTGCTATCATTTTTAACATAATCTGCATTAACTTCTAAATCACCACCCGAAATAATTCGGGCTGGTTTAGATGTATCAACTACATCCTTATGTTTTGTTCTAGTGTAATTATAACGAACCCAATCGTCTTTGTGGTCTTTTTTTGCATAAAATTGTAGATTTTCGGCCTCAACAACCACTTGATCAATATCATCTGTTAATTCATTAAGATGATATATTTTAGGATCCTTAATTCTAAATTTTTCGCCAGGATAATCATTAACAGTAACTTCATCCTTAATGGTCTCGACTTCACCGACTTGAACTCGTTTTAAAGTAACTCCCCCATTTATATTATTAATTTCTTTTGCAATTATTTTTCCACCAGTTCCCGCCTCAATGGTCGCTCCAATATTTGTAATGTTATCTATTTTCCCTGATATAATACCATCATAAGATATATTACGACCTATTAGTAATTTGCCATCAGTTTTTATTACACTACCATTAGTATTAGAAATAGCTTGTCCTGCGATAGATAAACTATTCTGAGCTAGGATAATCGGGTTTTTATTTGTTGCTTGGTTACCGTTTTGAGATAAGGAATCTACCACAAAAGTACCATTATCAGCATAAAATTTAGCTTCACCCGTTTGGTCAAAACTCTTAGATTTAATATATGCATCAGATGAGGTAATTGTTCCTGTATTTTCAACTCGACCGTTAGCATCTAGAGATAAAGTATCACTCGCTGAAACTATACCTTTATTATTAACACCTAAACCATCATTAGTTCCCACTAAATAAATGCTATTTGCATACATTCCTCCGATTTTAGCAACATCTAAACCTATTTTATTAGAGTCATTATTTTTAGTAACATTTATTACCTTACCATCACTATTTACATTTACGGTGTTTTGCCCAGAAACCATCTGAAGATTCTTGGCCCATAATTCACCATTTACTTTAACTGCTTCTGCTAAAATATCAGTTCTAGCAGTTTTAGATGTATTAAGACCTTGAGAATCAATTTGTATAGTACCTTGATTTATTTTATAGGCAGATATATTACCATTATCTATAATTGGTTTACCTGTAGTTAGGGTAGCAGCATTAGTATTAATAAATGTACCATTATTAATAGAAATTCCATTAGGGTTTGCAATTATAACATGAGCTTTATTTCCTGCAACTTCAAGAGCACCATTCATAGCTGTGGAGTTAGTTCCAGTTACTTCATTTAATATTGTTTTAGCAGTAGGACCAACTAAATTAGGATTTCCCATAATATAACCAGCTAACTCAGTAGATACTGGGCGATTAGCATTATTTAGGATTAAACCATTATTATTAATGCTAAAAGAATCATATTGGTTATGGGATAAACCTTTATCATTCGGTGTATTAATATTAACTATAGATATACCATTACTAGCTACATCCATTTGAGGACCTAAACGGCTTGAATTTGGAACGACTGGATTTGCCATCGCTAATGGAATCCAAGGACTTGTATTTGTTATTAATAATGCTACTAATAATGATGATGCTGCATATTGTTTTGTATTCATCAATCTCTCCTACACTTATTATTTTTATATGTGACTCTCAACTTATATATATATTTTTATTTATAGCTTTAATTTAGTCTTATTTACTTAATAGAAGTTCCTAAAACTGATACCCCACTCTAAACGCCCAAACACGTGTATCTGTCGTAAAACCTGCTGGTTTTTTTAACGGTGTTCCTAATGAAATATCATAATTAAATGTATTCTTGATATTACCACGTAAGCCCAATACACCACCTATTAAGGTATTACCAATTTGAGTTTCTGTAGATGGCCCCCATACATGACCAACATCTATGCCAATATATGGTACTAGATTCTGATTTTTAAATGGTAATGACCATTCATTTTGTATATAGTATCCTGAATCTCCACGTAATGTCTCTTCGCCACTAAAGCCACGAACAGAATATCTACCACCAATACTAAATTGATCCGTTCCAAATAAACGTTTATCTGTAAACTGACTTCTGAATCGCATAGTATATAAACCTTGTTTATGACCTATATTAATTCTGCTTTGTATTTGCCCTTCAATACCGGCCATTTTATAAAGAGTTGTTGGATTACTAGCTACACCTTCCCAGTTTTGTACTTTAGCCCCTAGGCCCTTTATCCCTTGTCTATAAAACAAATAAATATCTGATACAGTATTTCCACTATATTGACGGTGAGATAGGCCTAATTCTACAGATGACGTATGTTGCTCTTGAACACCAATTTCTACATCTTCTAAATAACTATGACGAGATTTATGAGTAATTTTAGCTACTGCAGATGTTTTACTTCGACTGGTTCGATTCAACAAATGCTCCATAGATAGTTCAGTTCCTCTTGTTGTCCCAGATGATGTAAAGGCATTTGGCATAAAAACTAACTGCTCATATTTATATTTATAAGTTGATAATCGATATGTTTGATTGCCATTTGGAATAGTATAACTAAACGCATATTGTTTAGAATCTTGTCCATTATTATTATCTAAGTTTTTTGTAAAGCTAGTTGTTAAGGTATCATTCAATCCTATAAGTTGACTAAAAGATAAGTAGGTTGTACCTTGATATTTTCCAGTTGATTTGTAACCTGAATTATCAAGCATTAATGAACCATGTACAAAATCTTTTTGCTTAATTGTTAATTTAACAATAGAGTGTAAAGGTTTATTCCCTGGTTCAATGTCCATCTTAATATCCTGGCCAGGTACACTTCGAATTTGATCGATTCCCTGTTCTAAAGCCTGTCTACGAAGAATATTACCAGAACGAATTGGAAATGCACTTCTCCAATTAGATTTTGTTTTTGAATTAGTTAATACTATATCCTCAACATATCCTGGTATAATTTCAAGAATTAATGTACCAGACTGCAAGTCTTGGTTTGGTATAATAACTCGACTCGTTATATATCCATCAGATAATATCTGCTCTTGTAAATGTCTTTGTAAAAAAGAAAGTCCTTCCTTTCCTACTTTTTGATGTTCATATGCAGATAACCTATTTTTATACTTCTTAAATCTTGGTTCTGATGAATTAACAATAATCTTATCAATTTTAAACGAAACAGCTTCTTTAGGTAACATTGTTATTGTAGAGTGATTCAATTTATCATATTCTGATTTTTGACGCGACAAAGCGGCTCCAGCCATTGGTGCTTCTGCGCGTTGACGCAATAAAGCATCGGCTCGAGCCGCTTCCTGTTGTTCATATGGTGACGAAATATTCGTAGCATAAATAGAGCTACTTAAAGAGCTAATAATTAAAGTACTCGCTAAAATCTGGTACACTTGCTTCATAATCCCTCTCCTTTCAAATATATAGAGAGATTATAAACCCAAAAAATATATTTTGTAAACAAATGTTTAAAAATTTCACGAATTCTTTATCTTTTAAGCTTACTTTTATTAGGTGCTTTATTTATAATTTTTGAACAAAAAACTGTGATGAGATTTCTATACCTCATCACAGTTTTATATTAGTTAAATTTAATTTTGATAAATTTACGCTTACCTACTTGAACAATCATACCATCTTCAAGAACTAAGTTTTCTTCACCGTATTTTTCACCGTTTACTTTGAATGCACCAGCTTTAATGGAGCGGCGTGCTTCACCATTAGAAGCAGTCAAACCAGCATCCGTACAGAATTGTGGTACGAAAATAGCTTCGCTAGGTGTATCAATAGCATATTCAGGAATATCTGTTGGCAATGCATGTTGTTGGAATACGCGTTTAAATTCATCTTCCGCTTCTTGCGCTGCTTGTTCACCATGATATAAACGAACGATAGTTTTTGCCAATTGCATTTTTGCATCACGTGGGTGCAATGTGCCATTTTCTAAACGTTCTTCCATGTCGTCTTGATCTTCGATAGACATATCCGTAACAAGCATGAAATAACGCATCATCAATTCATCAGGAATAGACATGGCTTTACCATACATATCTTTAGGTGCTTCATCGATACCGATGTAGTTACCCAAGGATTTACTCATCTTTTGAACGCCGTCAAGGCCTTCGAGCAATGGCATAGTAATAACTACTTGAGGTTCTTGTCCTGCCAATTCTTGCAAGTGACGACCCATAAGTAAGTTGAAAGTTTGATCTGTACCACCAAATTCAACATCTGCATGCAATGCTACAGAGTCTTGACCTTGCATCAATGGATACATAAATTCATGTACACCAATAGGACGACCTTCTTTGTAACGTTTATCAAAGTCATCGCGCTCCATCATACGTGCTACTGTATAAGAACTTGCCAAGCGAAGTACATCAGCGAAGTTCATGGATTCAAGCCATTCACTATTATCGCGTACAATTGTTTTTTCAGGGTCTAATACCTTAAAGATTTGTGTCTTATAGGTTTCCGCATTTTTTAATACTTCTTCCTTAGTAAGTGGTGGGCGTGTTACGCTTTTACCAGTAGGGTCACCAATACGAGCCGTAAAACCGCCGATTACAATAACCACTTGATGGCCAAATTCTTGGAACAAACGAAGCTTACGAAGTGGTACGGTATGACCTAAATGAATGTCAGGAGCCGTAGGATCGAGGCCCAATTTTACGATCAATGGTTTATTCTCTTTAATGGAACGTTCTATTTTTTTGACTAAGTCTTCTTCATTAATTATTCCAGATACGCCATGTGTAATTTGGCGCACTTGTTCTTGTGCTGTAATCATGGAAATCCTCCTACATAAAATCTGTTCTTTATAGTATACCATTATAAATAGGCTTTCACAATTATATATAGTGTTTGTTTTATGTCTTTTATGGTATACTATTTATAACTGCGTAATATATTTTACGTTATATTTACTTTAAAAAAGAGGTGACTCTATGGGTAATAACTCAAATATAAGAGCTCGTCGTAAGCCAGCTCCTAACCCGAGCAATCCAAAGGCATCAACTAAAAAGACGATTTGGATGATTGTATTATTACTTGTTCTTATTGTAGCCGGTGGCGGTTGTGGTTTTATAAGCGCTACCATGTCTAATCTTCCAGATGTATCTAACGTACGACCATCTGCATCGTCTCAGATTTATGACGTACATGGCAATTTAATTACTACGGTTCACTCCACAGAGAATCGTTTGCCAGTCCCAATTAATGAAGTACCAAAAGAATTACAAGATGCTTTTGTAGCTACTGAAGACTCCCGTTTTTATAGCCATCACGGTATCGACCCTATCGGTATTTTACGTGCTATTTGGGTTAATGTTGTACATAGTGGTGTAGCCGAAGGTGGTTCTACAATCACACAACAATTGGCTCGTAATGCATTTCTTTCCCAAGACAGAACTCTTAAACGTAAGATTTCCGAAGCTTTATTAGCACTTAAAATCGAACAGCACTATACCAAACAAGAAATTCTTGAAATGTATATGAACCAAATTTATTTTGGTCAAGGTGCTTATGGTGTTCAATCAGCAGCTCATGTTTACTTTGGTAAAGATGTACGCGATTTAACATTAGCTCAATGTGCTATGCTTGCTGGGTTACCTCAAAGTCCTAACTACTACTCCCCATTCAACAACTTAGAAGCCGGTAAAAAACGCCAGGCTGTTGTATTGGGCCAAATGGTCAAGTATGGTTATCTCACACAAGATAAAGCCGATGCAGCTCGCGAAGCAGATTTAGGTTTAGTTGCTAAGCAAGAGCAAACTCACGAAAACAACAATGCATCTTATTTTATCAATTACGTAATTGCTCAAATTTCTGAAAAATATGGTGATGATGCAATCTATAAAGATGGTCTAAAAATTTATACCACTCTCGATATGGATGCTCAAAATGCTGCAGTTGCAGCAATGCAAAATCTACCAACTATGTATACTGACCAAAATGGTCTACACCAACCACAAGGTGCTATTGTAGCAATGAATCCACATAACGGTTATATTGTTGCCATGGTCGGTGGTCGTGGAGATGATGCCTTTAACCGTGCATCACAAGCGGAACGTCAACCAGGCTCTGCTATGAAACCATTTGTTTACTTAGCTGCTATTCAATCTGGTAAAACTCCAGGTTCCATTGTTGATGACAGCCCTGTTGATTTTAATGGATGGCGTCCTCAAAACTATGAACGAAACTATGAAGGCAATATTACTTACCGTTATGCATTACAACATTCTCGTAACGTACCAGCTGTAAAAATTGCTGATGAAGTGGGCATGTCTAAGATTATCGACTTAGCTAAAAAGATGGGTATTACTACCTTAACTGATGAAGATAACAACTTATCAACAGCACTTGGTGGTTTAACTCATGGTGTAACACCTCTTGAAATGGTTCAAGCTTATGGTGTACTCGCTAATGGTGGTATCAAGGTTCAACCTACGGCAATCGTTAAAATTGTAGACCGCAATGGTCAAGTTGTGGAAGAAAATTCCATCCAAGAAAAGCGCGTCGTTGAAGAAAAAGATGCTGCTATCATCACTGATATGTTAGAATCTGTTATCAGTGGTGGTACTGGTGGCAATGCTGCTATCGGTAGACCTGCAGCTGGTAAAACAGGTACAACAGATGATGAAAAAGATGCTTGGTTCGTTGGATATACACCTGATTTAGTTGCTGCGGTTTGGATAGGCGATGACTACGGATCTGAAACATTAGGTATTACCGGTGGTTCAACGCCGGCAGTAATGTGGAGACAATTTATGTCGGCCGCATTAGCTAATACCCCTGCTTCTGACTTTAATGTACCTGCTAGTGCTCAAGCGGCTGTCAGCGAGGGCCATTATAACCCAGTAAAAGAAGCTCCGAAAAAGGACGACAAAGACAAAAAAGATGACAAAGATAAAAAGGATGGTAAGGATAAGAATGATGCAATCTCAAAAGATGATGACTCATCATCCAAGGTAGACTCTACAGATTCCAAACCAAGTCAATCGAAGTCTAAAAAAGAGAAGAAAAAAGATCGCTAACCACTAGCGAAGCAACATACTAAGAGGCAAAACCACATGGTTTTGCCTCTTTTCTATTACAAAAAAAGAAGCAGACTCATAGTTGTCTGCTTCTTATCTAGCACTATCGTAAGGATTGTATATTATTTTAACACTACATTTGTAGCACCTGCGCCACCTTCATCATAGCCAGCAGTTTCAAAATGTGCTACTTGTGGCAAGGTTCGTAAATACTGATGTACGCCTTCGCGCAATGCACCAGTCCCTTTACCATGAATGATACGAACTTGGTTGATGCCGCCTAATAGGGCTTGATCAATAAATCGACCTACAGAAACAACAGCTTCATCTACGGTTTGACCGAGAATATTAATCTCTGTACGCACTTCTTTTTGACGTTGTACGGCAGAGCCACCTGCTTTCTTACGTGTTTTAGGTTGGGCCTTAAGATTATCTCGTTGAATCTTATTGGATTCTTCTCTCGTAGTAGATTGCAATTCATTTACTTTCACAGTAGCAGATAAACCATTGATATCTACAGTAACACGATTGCCCTTAATGGATAAAACCGTCCCTAACGAGCGCAAAGATGTGACATATACGACTTGACCAATAGCAACTGCATCAATAGATAATGTCTTACGATCATCGTTCACCGGTGCCTCTGGCACGTGAACATTAGAGATTCCTTTACGAGCTGCATTGATGGCGGATAAGCGCTTATCCTTATTTGTCTCAGAGAATTGAGCCTTTAACTGTTTAATGATGGCTTCCCCTTCTACGCGGAGACTACGTTTCATCGATTCCGCATCAGCTTGAGCCTTCGCTAACATCTGTTTGCGTTTTTCATTAAACTGTTTCTTTTCTCTTTCTAATTGACCGCGCATGCGACGTGTTTCATCTAATTCTTTTTTGAGTGCCCGTTCGCGTTCCGATGATTTACGTAATTGTTCGTTCAAATCAGATAAAACGGTTTCCATTTCGCTACTACCAAACTTAGATTTGTAATCACGAGCGCGATTGACGATGTCCTTTGGTAACCCCAAACGCGCTGCAATGCTCAATGCATGACTACTACCAGCTACGCCAATATGTAATCGATAGGTTGGCTTTAATGTACGCTCATCAAATTCAACATGACCATTCTCAATACCTGCCGTATGGTACGCATAGTTCTTTAACTCATTATAGTGAGTACTTACCATCATGAGCGTTCCTTTTTGACGGAAGAATTCAAGTATGGATACAGCTAAAGCACTACCTTCCTCTGGATCTGTACCGGAGCCGAGTTCATCGAGTAGCACAAGATCATTAGGACCACAATGTTTAATAATAGAAATCACTTGTGTCATATGTGCAGAGAATGTAGACAAGCTAGCTTCAATGCTTTGTTCATCCCCAATGTCTGCAAAAATATTGTGAAAAATCGGCAATATAGAACCGTGATCAGCAGGAATAAATAAACCGCTTTGGTTCATAAGGGATAATAAGCCAAGTGTTTTTAATGACACCGTTTTACCACCCGTGTTGGAGCCAGTAATCAATAAAATTCGATAGTCCGTACCCAAACGAATATCTGTAGGTACAACTGTATTGGCAGGAATCAACGGATGGCGAGCACGCATCAAATTGACGTCACGCCCTTCGCTCAATGTGGCTTGTACTGCCTTTTGAGCTATAGCGAGTTTTGCTTTACCATAGACAAACTCAATATGAGATACCTTTTCACAGGCATCCATCAGATCATTACTATGTTGTTTGATAAGGGCTGAAAGTTCCTTATAAATGCGTAATACCTCTTGCTCCTCACCAATTAAAGCTTCTTGCAAATCATTGTTTAGCTGTACAAGTCGCATCGGTTCAATATATAATGTTTGCCCTGTTGCAGATCGGTCGTGAATTAAACCATCAAAATATTGGCGATATTCTTGCTTAACAGGAATTACATAACGATTGTTGCGTTGCGTAATAATCGCTTCTTGGAAATATTTCTGATTATCCTTGTCATGCAATATGGCTTGAATATCGTGTTTAATACGATCTCGCGTCTTACTAATCGTATTCCGTAGGCTCGCCAATTTAGGAGATGCTGTATCGAGCAGTTCCCCTTTTTCATCAAATACACGTTTTAACCGTTGTTCCACACGGTCCATATTCGGCATATCTTGCATCCATAAAGACAATAATGGGTATTCCATATACTTCGCTCTAAAGAACTTCGCCATACGTTTATAGGCACCTATGGTTATATAGACATCCCATATGGCTTCTCGTGAAAGCACAAAATCCTTACGACTCTTTTTACAAGATTCACGTATATCTCGAGTCCCCCCTAAAGGTTGCTCGATTTCTGTTTGCCAAGAGCGCAGTGCTTCTGCTGTTTCATCTAAAGCCTCTTGAATCTTTTCTCGATTCGTCATAGGTTCCAATGCTAAAGCCATTTCTTTAGCAATAATAGAGCTACAATGACTAGCCAACTCTTCTTTAATTTTTATAAAATCTAATACATCTTCATTAAACAATGTACTACCTCGTTCTATAAAATACCTCTAAAATAATGTCCCCGTGTAATAGATTCGCCTTGGGAATCTATTTTCTTAGGTGGTGCCTCCATCGTACCCGTTGCTATGCCAACATATTGGGATACAATATCTTTCACATAACTTGGTTTCATATGACGACCATCTACGCGTAATATGGAAATACCTTTTTGTAACAACATAGGTACATAAGCACGCATATCCATTTCATGACTATTCATAATGTGCATACGACAGTATGGATCCGTACGAATTGGGAATATTTCACCTTTTCTATCCTTTAACGAATACGATTCCTTAACACATGGCATAGGACAATTTACTTTACTACCTGTGCCAACAAAACTTGCAATAGCACAATATTCGGAAATCATCATTTCCGTATAGCCATGTATCATCGTCTCAATAGGAACGTGACTATGTTTAGCTAGTTCCGTAATTTGTTTTAAGGTCAACTCTTGCGATGGATTTACACAACTTATATGTAACTGTTCCCAGAAATGTAATGTAGGTGTATTGAAAATATTAAGGCCTGTATCAGCCTCAATGGCACCTGTATATCCTAATTCACGGAGCCATAATAATGCTTGTGGCACGTGAATAGAAATACTATCTGGATGAGCCTGTACGATTGCCTCTAATGTATGTTTATATGCTTCTACTTCATCATCTTTCACAACTCGTGGTGTAGCAAAGGTGCAAATCACATCAGATTGAGCACATAAACGGGCCACCTCATCATATATAGATAACGCATATGGTGTACGACTCAGTCTATCACCACCAAAAACGATTTTCTGTGCTCCACCAGAAATTGCTGCTTTCACACCTTCTATTTCATCGACACGAGCTGAAATCATAGGACAAGTATCATAGGATAACTCGTGTTGCGCCTTGAAATCATAATCTACATCGCCTGTTACTTGCAATGCTTGCCATGATTCTACATGATGTGTAATTAACGCTGTTTCTAATGCAGTTACGGCATCACGACGTAGTGCATTAAGAACGCTAGCAGGCCACATATAAGGGCCATCAGGAATATCTACATAAGATAGCCTAAATAACGTATTACCCAACCGACCTAACTGTTCTGTTACCTTCTCTAACGATGTGGGCACTTTATTAGCAATAGCTGGCACATACTCATTTGTAACAGTCACACTAAGACCAGAGTCTAGGATGGCAGTTAATTCAGTATAATTTGTTTCACCATTAGAACCAACACTGAGATATACAGACATATCATATTTACGGGTAAACTCTTGTAAGCCTCGTGACTTTGTATTCTTTGGTGTAGATGCTAAATATAATTGACCTACTGCTAAGCCCTCTGCAGGTCGCCCTTTATACAGCGTATCGGATACACATGTCCATTCGTCATCTACCGTATAATAGGTAACACTGCCATTAGATTGTAATATTTTAACTAATGAACCTTGTTCAATAGGTTCTGTTAAGGATAAGTAAACTTCCCCTTTTTTCGTATACGATTCGCCGATTGGCTTACCCTGGTGATTTGGCGCCACTACGGTCATCATTTGTCGACCTACCGTATCTTCTAAATAGGCTGTGGAAAATCCACGATTAAATCCAGAGGCTAGTGCTTTACGTTGATTTTCGTGAATTGATGCGTCATCCAATATCTCTCTATAAGTACCTATCACTTGACGAACATAGGATACCTTTTTCATACGACCTTCTACCTTAAAGGATGTAACACCAGCCGCTACGAGTTCGTTCATATGCTCACTATAATTGAGGTCCTTTGGACTTAGCAAATAAGCTTCATGTTTAGGTAACACACTTTCACCCTTAGAATCCAATAATTCATAAGGTAAGCGACAAGGTTGTGCACAAGCACCTCGGTTGCCACTGCGTCCACCGATGAAAGAACTCATCAAACATTGACCTGAGTAGCATACACATAATGCACCATGTACAAATACTTCAATTTCTGCCTTACAATGTTTGCATATATGTTGAATTTCCTTAAGACTTAATTCACGAGCCAAAACAACACGTGTAAAGCCTAGACTTTCATAAAAACGAACCGCATCAAGTGTAGCAGCCGTCATTTGTGTACTCCCATGAAGATGGATGTTTGGTGCAACACGTTTTGCAATTTCTGCAACAGCTAAGTCCTGCACGATGATGGCATCTACACCAATGGAATCTAAATCCTTAATATACTGTTCAAGGTCCTTCAGTTCCGTATCGCCAATCAAAATATTAACGGTTACATACACAGACACATCTAAAATATGTGCTAACCGTACAGCCTCACGCAATTCATCAATACCAAAATTGGCTGCATGAGCCCGTGCGTTAAAGACCTTGCCCCCTAAATATATAGCATCTGCCCCCGATTCTAAGGCGGCCATAAAATTTTCCATCGTACCCGCTGGTGCTAATAATTCCATAATAAATCCTTTCTGACTCATTACCTATACCTTCTATTATACAACAGGGGATAGATAGACATAAAAGGGTTTACCATAAGGTAAACCCTTTCACGATGATTTATCGTAATTTACAATTTTTAGTTGCTAATGCATCAATAATCGCTTGAATTGCACCATCAATGTCTTCATCATTTAATGTGCCTTCCATCGATCTAAATTGTAAGTTATAAGCTAAGCTACGATAGCCTGCTTCAATATGTTCCCCTTCGTAAACGTCGAAGATAGATACGGATTCTAAGTATTCTCCGCCATGTTCCTTAATAAGCGCTACAATATCACCACTTGTAACAGATACTGGTGCTACAATAGCCAAGTCACGACTTGTACCTGGGAATTTACTGAATGATTGATATCTAAATGGCGGTACTATAATGGATAATACAGCTTCCAAATCGATTTCAAACATATATACTTTACCAGACAAATCGAAGTTTTTAACCACTTGTGGATGTAATTCACCATAGTTTGCAATCGTTACACCATTGACTGTATAATGTGCACTTACGCCTGGATGGTAATAGCTTTCACTAGATGGTTGAATATCATATTGAGTCAATCCTAATTTAGCTAGTAAACCGTCAACTACACCTTTTACATCATAGAAATCAGTGTCGCGTTGTGCTTGATTCCATGCGGCCTCTGTAACCTTACCCATCATAATACCACATGCCATAGGGCGTTCATGCGGTACTTCTGTTAATGGCAATGCCTTTGGTTCATACACATTAGCCGTTTCAAATAACCACAAATCTTTGTTTTGTTGTGCAATATTGCGTTTAGCTGCTTCAATAACAGCTGGCACCAACGTAGTTCTCATATATGGGAACTCTTCGGAAATAGGATTTAGGATTGGAATAGCAGTATAACGACTGTCACCTTCTGGTAACATCATATTCGTAAGGCCATCTTTGTGCATGAAACTAAATGTAATGATTTGGCTAAGACCTGCATGTGCTAAGTAATGCGTTACTTCTTTTGTTAACGCTTTCTTAGGTGTCATACCGCCGGAGGATAGTATCGCTACAGGAATTGTAGGCGCAATATTATCATAGCTTACGATACGCGCCACTTCTTCCGCAATATCAGGCATAACAGTCACATCATCGCGCCATGTTGGAACGAGTGCTTCGATGGTATCACCAGATTCAGTAATATCGAATTCAAGCTTCGTTAAAATATCTACCATTCTATCTTTTTCAATAGATGTGCCAAGATAATCATTGATTTGTTCTGCTGTGAAAGTTACAGTGCGTTGTTCTACTGGTTCTGGATATACATCAATAACGCCAACAGATACCTTACAAGAAGGACAAATTTGTTGTAACAATTGTGCAGCACGGTCGATAGCATATGCTGTATATTTATGGTTTACACCGCGTTCAAAACGACCAGATGCTTCGGAACGCATACCTAATGCTTTGGATGTACGACGAATAGATGGTCCATTAAATACAGCAGCTTCGAACAAGACGTTCGTAGTTTTATCTGTTACTTCACTAGTAAGACCACCCATAACGCCAGCTACGCCGATTGGGCCCTTTGTATCTGCAATGATAAGCATAGACTCATTGAGTTCACGTTCATTACCGTCTAGTGTAGTAAGTGTTTCACCGGCTTTTGCACGACGTGCAATAAGGGTATGGTCCGCTACACAATCATAATCATAAGCATGCATTGGTTGACCTAATTCAAGCATAACGTAGTTTGTTACGTCCACTACATTGTTAATAGGGCGAATACCGCTGTTACGCAAACGATTTTGCATCCACAATGGAGAAGGTTCGATGGTAACATTCGTAACAAGACGGGATGTAAATCGCGTGCAAAGATCATGTGCTTCGATAGCTACAGATGCTTTACCTTCGATGGACTCACCATTTTCATTCACCATAATAACTGGGAACAAAGCCTTTTGATTTGTCATAATACCGAATTCACGGGACAAACCTACCATAGAGAAGCAGTCTGCACGATTAGCTGTTAATTCAAATTCATATACAGTATCATCAAGCATAAGTGCTTCTTTAATATCTAAACCAATTGGTGTACCTTCAGGGAAAATATAGATGCCTTGTGCTTCTTCTGGTCTTACCAAATCAGAGGAAATACCGAATTCAGCAACGGAGCAGAACATGCCTTCTGATACAACACCACGTAATTTACCTTTTTTGATTTCTGTACCATCTGCCAAACGAGATTTATGATACGCAACTGGTACGATTTGACCAACAGCCACATTCGTAGCAGCGGTAACGATTTGCTTAGTAATTTCTTCCCCATCTTCAGATAAGCATTGTACTTGGCATACTTGTAATTTATCTGCATCTGGGTGTTTTGTAATTTCTACGATTTTACCAGTATAGATTTTTTTCAAACCTGGATCCATAGAAAGTACTTCTTCTACAGGAATACCTGCTTGTGTCAATTCATCCGCTAATTCTTGGGCAGGACGATTTAGATCAAGAGGTACGTATTCATTCATCCATTGTAAGCTTGCTTTCATTTCTACCTCCTAAAATTGTTCCAAGAAACGGATATCATCTTCAAAGAATAGACGTAAATCGCCAATACCATATAACAACATAGCAATACGTTCTACGCCCATACCAAAGGCAAAACCTTTCACCTTATTAGGATCATAGCCATTAAGCTCAAGTACACGAGGATGTACCATACCACAACCTAAGATTTCAAGCCACCCTGTATGAGAGCATACACGACAGCCTTCACCACCACACATTACACAGGAGATATCTACCTCTGCAGATGGTTCTGTAAATGGGAAGAAGCTTGTACGGAAACGTACCTTTGTTTCATCACCAAACATATGGCGTAGGAATGTTTCAATGGTTCCTTTCAAATCAGCGAACGTAATGTGTTCATCAATAATCAAGCCTTCTACTTGATGGAATACTGGAGAATGCGTAGCATCATAGTCCCAGCGATATACCTTACCAGGCGCAATCATGCGAATCGGACTGTTCGGCTCATGACGTTGCATGGTACGTGCTTGTACAGGAGATGTATGAGTTCTAAGCAAGAAATTTTCTG
>OGFW01000913.1_pt1 | contig 26585 bp, 28 predicted proteins | sample 1570991 | NCBI WGS metagenome assembly OGFW01 (sample SAMEA2582074, study PRJEB24529) | metagenome | biome: Human gut stool | place: China | collected 2011
GTGTCGCGGATCGCATTACGCCGATGCTGGGCGACGTGCGCCGCATCGCCGGACGGCATTACGGTTTCATTCTGGCCAACATCAACCGCAACATCCTCTTGGCCGACATGCCGGTCTATGCCGCCGCGCTCGACGCCGGAGGCGATCTGGTGATGAGCGGATTTCTGGAACCCGACGTTCCGGCGATCACGGCCTGCGCCGAAAAACTGGGACTCAGGCCCGTTGCTACGGCGGTGAAGGAGGGCTGGGTGACGGTACACGTACGCAAGGAGTAGGTTGAAGACGTACAAGGGGCGCGGGGTAGTTCTCCATACGCTCAAATACGGCGATTCATCGATGGTCGTCTACCTCCTGACCGACGCCGGCGGCCGCCGCAGTTACATGGTGCAGGGCGTGCGCAGCCGCAATGGACGCGGTTCGAAGCTGGCGCTGTTCCAGCCGATGTTCCCCGTCGAGTTCGAGGGGCTGGAATCCCCGCGGCAGCAGATGGACCGCTTCAAGGAGGTGCGCGCGGGGTTCGTGCTGCAAAGCCTTCCGTTCGATGTCCGGAAATCGACCATGGCGCTGTTTATGGCCGAGGTTTTGTACCGCCTCGTCCGGGAGAGCGAGCCGAACCGGCCGCTTTTCGATTTCGTGTGGGGTTCGGCCGAGGCGTTGGACGCCATGGACGAAGGGGTGCCGAATTTCCACCTCTGGTTCCTGGCCAACCTGAGCCGTCTGCTGGGTTTCCGTCCCGGCAACGACTATACGCCGGGGGCGTGGTTCGACATCCGCGAGGGGCTGTACAGCGTCGTGCGGCCTGCGCACCCGGGAGTGATGACGCAGGAGTGCGCCTCGTTGCTCGACCGGATGCTCTCCTGCGACGTGCGGCGTCTGGGCGACGTGGGGCTGAACCGCGACCGGCGGTCGGAGTTCCTCAACGCCATGCTGGCCTATTTCGGCTACCACCTCGACGCCATCAGCGCCGTGCAGTCGGTGCGCATACTAAAAGAGGTGTTTTAACGTTAAATTCTAAAGATAAAAGGGAAGAAGATTATGAGAAAGATGTTGCTTGCGGCCGCAGCGCTCGCCGTAGCGCTCGCCGCCTCGGCCCAGGAGCCGAAATTCGATTTCAGGCGCGACTCGACCCGTACTTCGGGCTTCACGCTTCCCGATTCGCTGGCGCACATGTCGCCGTGGAAACCCGACTACAAGACGATGGCCCCGGTCAGGACCAAACCCACGGTGTCGATGACTTCGGTGGTGGTGATCCAGAAGGAGAACCTCCCCTCGCGCATCACCGTCATCGACAACAATACGCTGCGTCTGGGTCAGCATTTCAACCTCTCGAACGGTCAGGCCTGGAACTGGAGTCCTTTCCCCGACGCATTCCTCGACGCACGTACGCTTTCGTTCCCCATGCCGCGGTAACGCTCTGCCGGGACTCCCCCTCTCTCTGAAAAGCAGGCTCCCCGCAATGGGGAGCCTGCTTTTCAGGTATCAAAACTTGTGTACGGCACGGACCGGCCATTTCCCTGTTTTTTCCCACCCGGCCTCGACAAACTGCTGCCAGGTTTTGGTTCGGACATGGTTTCGGTCGGAACGGTACGCATACACATTCACAAGCCGGGTCTGAAGAGGCATTCCGAAATCAACGATCTGCGCAACATTGTCTTTTCGCTCGGTCGAAGACCACCAAAACCGGGAGTCTGTCCAAACGGACAGTTTGTCGCCGCCGTAGGATTCTGATAATTCGCTGATTCTCCGTGAAAAACGGTAGCTCTCCTTGTTGCCGAATTTTTCGAATCCCTCCGCTTCGCCGCACAACTGCCACAGCCCGCGCAGTTCATCCACCGCCGGCAGGTACCAGCCCGGCCCCAGCGATTCGCACCATTCGAAAGCGGGAAAATCTTCCCATGTCAGTTTGCCTTCGGCCAGCCGTTCGATCAGCCGGCGGCGGTTGTTCCAGCCGTCCTCGCGGTCGGAAAGCCCCAGCAGCAGATCGGTTGCCCACGAGGAGTCGGCCGACCATCTCAAGCTTTTAGGAGCCTGTTCGAGCGAGAGGATCAGCCCGTGGCGGCCGTTGTCGGTCGTGGAGATAACGATTCCCCGTATGCCGTCCTCGTCGAACAGATCGCCCGGGCGGTAGCTTTTCGTCACCCGGGGCCACGGGTAATCCGCTGCGGTGACCGGACCCGTCGCCCCGGAGTCGTCACCGACGAAAAGCTCCTTTTCTCCGTTTTGGTACGTCACCGAGAACACCTCGGCGCGCGGCAGGGAAAGCACCTTGTCCGAGCCGCCCCACAGCGTATAGAGTATATGGCTGTCGGTGATCTCCCGAACCTCGGCCTTCACTTCGTCGGCATTGCGCAGCAGAATCACATCCTGCGCTTCGGCTCCGCCCCACCAGAGGAGGGCTGCGAGCATAAACAGCAAGCGTCTCATGGCCTAAAACCGATAAGCGAAATCCAGCGACAGCGACCAGGGGCTTTTGCCCATTTCCTGATGGGGCGAAGCGAAAGCCATGGCCCATTGCAGTCCGATGTCGGCATGCCCGAAGGTGTATCCGTAGGTCAGATTGACGGCCGGAACGATTGATTTGCGCAGCTCCTTATCTACATCGTACCAGGTGTCGAGCGCGACATCCGTATCCGTTCCTTCTATGAGCCCCGCCAGATTCGGCGACGCCCCCATCCGCAGTTTCATGCCGACGGGAAGCTGAAGACGCAGTCCGTAGCGCATGTAGAATCCGTTTTTGACCGGACGCATGCCGTAATAGACATCCACCGCAAAAGCGTCGTAGCGCATGTCATACGTAAACGACTCGTCCTGAACAGTCCCTTCGGTCGAACCTCCGTTCTGCATATACCCCACACCCACGCCGAGATGGCCGTGCCCCGTGCGGTTGAAATAGCGTTCGGCAAAAGCCGAAGCCGCAAATCCCAGCCGGGGGTTGCTGGTGAAACTGACCTGTTCGGACGACGAGCCGAACTGCGCTTTAAGGTCATCCTTGAATGACCAGAAGCTTACACCCGCGCCGGCGCGCAGACCGAACGTCCACAGTTTGTCGCGTTTGCGCCTTTCGGCCCTGGCGACGGCCTGCCGCATCGCCTGCTGCGACGGGGCGGCGATTCCCGTGTCCTGCGTTTTCCCGGCCGCAGCAGACCGGTCGAGCGGAGTGATTATATCCTTGGCTCCCGATTCGTAGCGGATAACGAAGACCTCGCCGCGGGCGATCGAGTAGACGGGTCCCGTGAGATTGGTGAATTTACGGTAGCGAATCGACTGTTCGCCGACCTCTTCCACCTTCGCGCGAATCTCCTCGCCGTTTTTTTTCACAATGACGTCTTGTGCCGAGACAGTCGTCGACAGCAGCATGAACGCTGCCTGAAACAGGATACGCTTCATAAAATTTAAGTTTTAAAGGTTGGTAAACTTTACAAAGGCACAAAAAAAACGTGGACAGTTTTCAATATCCACAAGAGAGGCCCTGGATAGCCCATGCAGTAGAATACAGATAAAATGCCCACGCCGTAAAACAGCGAGAGCACCAACTCCTATTCCTTACTGCATTAGAAATTTACCAGATTTACAAAGTTAAGCCCTAAAATGAAAACAAGAGCTAAACAAGTGCAAATAAAACAGCTTATTTACAGTTGATTATAGGGCGATTGATGTTTTCAGTTGTTTTCTTTCTTTTCAGTTGATTGGTTCTTTTTCGGTGCAATTTTGTTTCTCGTTTGTTTCTCAATATCGACCTTTATTCATATCTTTGCAACAGAAACAAAATTATGAAGGGATCGATATGCCACGAGTAAAGAAGCCTACAAAAGTAAAAGAGCCTGTCCGCCTTCGGACAAAGAAGCTGGCAGATGGAAGCCAAAGTCTGTATCTTGATATATACCGTTTCGGGAAACGAACATACGAATATCTCAAGTTGTATCTCATTCCGGAAACGGACAACAATGCCCGTCGGCAGAATCAGGCGACCATGAATGCCGCCAATGCCATCAAGTCCAAACGTATTATCGAGTTGACCAACGGAGAGGCCGGTATAGAAACCAAAGAGAGAGTTTACCTGCTTGACTGGATGAATACCTACAAGGAGAACCAGGCCAAGCGTGGCAAAAAGGACGGTTATCAAATTGACATCACTATACGCATCTTGAAGGATTATGCGGGAGAACGTATGTTGATGGATCAAATAGACAAGACATTCTGCCAGAATTATCTTGACTACCTTCAGTCCGAATACCGTTCCAGAGGCAAACGAGTGTCGAATTACACACTGCATACTTATTACCGGGTATTGAACGGAGCCTTGAATGCGGCTGTCAGGGCCGAGATCATCAAGTCCAATCCTTTCACGAAAATCAGCAAGTCGGAAAAGATCCGTCTGCCTGAAAGCAAACGGTCATACATGACCATTGAAGAGGTGCGTGCATTGATCGCAACCCCGATGAAAAATGAATCCGTGAAAGGTGCCTATCTGTTCTCTTGTTTCTGCGGTCTGCGAATCAGTGATATAATCAAGTTGCAATGGAAAGATGTATTCGTTGATCGTGGACAATACCGTCTGTCGGTTTCAATGCAGAAAACCAAGGAACCGATTTATCTTCCGCTTTCCCCGGAAGCGTTGAAGTGGATGCCTGCGCGTGGAGACAAAACTCCTGATGACCATGTGTTTGACCTGCCGTCCCCAGCAATGGTCAATATTCTTATCAAACCATGGGCAAAAGCGGCGGGAATAAACAAGCGTTTTACATTCCATACGGCGCGGCACACGTTCGCGACGATGATGCTGACACTCGGAGCAGACTTATATACGACATCCAAGCTGCTCGGCCATGCTGACGTGAAAATGACACAGGTGTACGCCAAAATCATCAACCAGAAAAAGGATGATGCGGTCAACCTGGTCAACGGATTGTTTGAGTGACCAATGATATACCATATCATGTCAAATTTACAAGTAGATATTTTAAGGGCGTCATCGATTGCAGATACAATCGAAAAACGATACCTTTATGATGATATATTATTATAAACCAATTAAATGTAAATCGACATGACAAGAGCTGACATCAGCCTTCTCTCTTTTTGAGGGGAGCAAACACCCGCATCACATTGAAGCGGCACAGGACGTGGCGGAAGAACTTTTCGCCCTGCTTACCGAAGCAAAAACAGTTTATCTCCAGGAGGTCAAAATCTACGGCAAACAGTATTGCCGTTATGTGGAGGATTTCGTGAACAGTCACCGGTATATTGACTGCAACAACGCTGTCTGCCGGAACTGCCACGAAATGAACATCCACATCGTCAAGGGGCTGCTGACCGAGTACGCCCGTTTCGTCCAGATTTGCTTTGCTACGCCGAATTTCACGTTTGACGAGTGCATGAAGCTGAAACGGATGTATGATACCTCGGAATCGTTGCCTCCGCTCGGTCCGCCCCACATTGACCGACCGGCAGATCTCTCCCTTTCTTTTGGCTGTGATTTTACCCCGGAACAGATGGAAAGTATTGTGGCTTGTGCCAATACTTATCATCTGTTCTGTGTTTCTGTACGCATTGAAGACATGGAGGCTCTTTTCGCCTGTAAGAAAGGCTTTTCCATCCGAGTGAACAATATCCGCCGTGTGGTAATCCTGTTCGACGCGCTTCTTGAAAACTCGCTTATCCAGTCCCGGTGGCAGAATGTTCTCGGCAAGGGTGCATTCCTGCAGTCCAAGGACGGGACACGTTCCGTTTCGGTATCGACCCTATCTTCCGCGCTGTCATCCATCAAGAACAACATGACATCGGTCGCATACGGCATCCGAAAGACCATTGACCGGCTGAAAGAATGACAGGAAGTGACAAGAAGCGAAGTATGTGAAAGGTAAAAGCATGAGAGTTGCAATGATACGCGCATAGTATCATTCCCCAAATCACGGCATCTTCGTTTACCGGACATACCTTTGACCTCCGTTAGCGCGCTGCATAACGGAGGTTGCATCTCCATTGTCAAAAATCAAACCATGTTATTATGCCGAATAGAATGACATTCATGGAGCGGATGAGCGGACGGCTCGCCGCCATCGAATCGGTACTAAAGAAATTGGAACCGGTCGAAAGTCTCTTGGAGCGTATCACGTTGCTGGAAAATACCATCTTCACGACCAAGAGAGTGTTCACGTTTCAGGAAGCCTGTATGTATATCGGGGTTTCTGAAAGTATGCTGTACAAGCTCACATCGAGCAAGGAGATACCGCACTACAAACCGCGCGGTAAAATGGTCTATTTCGCCAAGGAGGAATTGGACGAATGGCTGTTGCAGAATTATGAACCTACAGTGAACGAGGCCGTGCGCATGGCGACGGAAGCCGCCGCCACAGAACCGTTCCTTAATAAGAGACGCAATGGAAAACGAAAGAAAGACTGACCGCTCAGCCGATATGGGAATGGATGAACACCGCCTGTCGGACATCCTTCTGGCCTCGCAAATCAAGGCAACGGACATTTATGAGACCCCGCCGCAAATCATCTGGATAGACAACTCGACGATTGCCACGCTCGGCAATTTCAGTGCATCGACAGGAAAGGCAAAGTCGAAGAAGACGTTTAATGTCTCTGCGCTTGTCGCCGCTTCATTGGCCGGGAAACAAGTGTTGAACTACCGTGCGCATCTGCCCGAAGGCAAACAGCGGATTCTGTACGTCGATACGGAACAGAGCCGTTTCCATTGCCGCTCGGTATTGGAGCGCATATTGCGGCTGGCCGGGCTGCCCACGACAACCGACCCGGAGAATCTCGACTTCTTCTGCCTGCGTGAATATTCGCCGTCGGTGCGTGTCGAGGTCATCGACTATGCGCTGCGTCAGAACAAAGGCTATGGGCTGGTCATCATTGACGGCATCCGCGACCTGATGCTTGACATCAACAGCACCGGTGAATCGGTGGAAGTCATCAACCGGATGATGGAATGGTCTTCAAGGTACGACCTGCATATCCATTGTGTACTCCATTTGAACAAAGGGGATAATAATGTGCGGGGACACATTGGTACGGAAATGAGCAACAAGGCGGAAACCGTGCTTGTCATCAGCAAGAGCAACGAGAATCCCGGTATCAGCGAAGTCCATGCGCTCCATATCCGGGAAAAGGAGTTCAAGCCGTTTGCGTTCACCATCAACGAGACTGGGCTGCCCGTCATTGCGGAAGGACACTCGTTCGGAGAGCCCCCGAAGCCCAAGGCTCGGACGGGGTTCACGGAGCTGAGCATCGAACAGCACCAGGAAGCCCTCTCCGCCGCTTTCGGGGAAAAGCCTATCCGGGGATTCGACAACCTGTTGCAAAGCCTGATGGTCTCCTATGAGGCAATCGGGTTCAAACGTGGTCGGAGCGTCATGATAAAACTGATGCAATACCTGATAGACAACCTCAAGCTCATCATCAAACGGGACAAGCTGTTCTATTATGACATGACGCCTACCGAGGCCATGCTTTTTGATGAAGAATGATGCCGGGCGCGGGCCTGTATGATTTAGTTTACTTTAGTATTTATATATATAGGAAAAAACTAAACTAAACCATTTTCGTGAAACCAAGTGAAAGAAAAAAGACATGACCATAGCAGAAGCAAAACAAGTGCGTATCGTGGATTTTCTGGCACGTCTCGGTCACCATACGCAGCACATAAAATCGGGACAATACTGGTATCTCTCACCGTTACGGAACGAGCGTACCCCGTCGTTCAAAGTGAATGACCGCATCAATGAATGGTACGATTTCGGCGAGGCGACCGGTGGCGACCTGGTGGAACTGGCAAAATACATTTGCCGGACGGACTGCGTGAGCGAGGCCCTGGCGTATATAGAGAGGCTTGTGAATGGCGCATCACTACCGAGAACCCGTATGCTGACCGCTCCACCCCGACCGGTGGAGGCTGAAATGAAAGACGTGATCGTGATTCCACTCCGTCATCACGCCCTGTTCTCTTACCTCCAATCCCGGCTTATCGACGCGGACATCAGCCGTATGTATTGCAAGGAGGTGCATTACGAACTGCGAGGCCGTCATTACTTCGCTCTCGCATTCGGCAATATATCAGGCGGTTACGAGGTGCGAAACGCCTATTACAAGGGATGCCTGAATAACAAGGACATCTCATTGATAAGACATCTGACAGAAGAGACACAGGAAAACGTCTGTGTCTTCGAGGGATTCATGGATTTTCTTTCTTATATGACACTGAAACTGGCAGGCGACCGGACGGTCTGTCTTGCCATACCATGCGACTACCTCGTGATGAACTCGGTAAACAATTTGAAAAAGACGCTGGCACGTTTACAGGAGTATTCGGACATTCACTGTTATCTCGACAATGACCTTGCCGGGCAGAGAACCACAGAGACCATTGCCGGGATGTATGGCGGACGTGTCAGCGATGAATCTTGCCACTATGCGGAATACAAAGACCTGAACGACTACCTGCGCGGAAAGAAACGCTGATATTCAATGTTCTCTTTTGCCACCTAAAGCTCTCCACCACGAGAGCTTTTTTTATGCCCCGATTTCTCCATTTCCCACCATAGAGACTGCAATATAGTACGATTTAATAGTTCGATTTTTGAAACTTACACAAATCTCATTAACGAAACAGATGTTTAATGCTCAATTATTTTATGGTTTTATATTTCGTGCGTTTCTTTGCAAAATCATACTAATACGAATTTTTAATATTCATACTAAATACATGAACTCATATTTCATTTTTGCCATTGTCCTGACGGTTGCCTACATCATTTACTACGCCGTCATCATAGCGCATGACCTCTACGGGAAAAAGGGGACGGACAAACCGGACGAGGAAGTTTTCGACCTCGGCGCACCGGAAGAGGAAGAGAGTGTGGCTGTCACGGAAAGCGAGAGCGGCTTCAGTATCGGTAGCGAGAACTACGAGACGGAAAGTACGGCTACCTCTTCCGAAACATCCCCTGAGGAGGACATCAAGGACAAACCGGGAACGGCGCAGGAGAAACTGGAACGGCTGAAGGCCGAGGCGGAGGAACAGATGGAAGAGACCACGCCTTACCTGTCGGACGCACGCACGTCGGAGGAGATGTACAAGGCTATGATTTCCAAGGGACGGTTAGACAACCGACCGGAAATAAAGTGGAACCCAATTCAAGACCGGTTGTGAGATGTCGAAAGCTAAAAAGATTCTATGTGCGCTGTGCCTCCCGTTCCCCTACACGGCTTTTGCCAAAAGCGGCAGCGTGAACTATAGCTGGGGAGCGGACGCGTTGGCCACGATGCACGACTTCGTGGTGACGATGATGCTCTATGTCCAGTATATCTGTTGCACCATAGCCGGGGTTTACGTCATCGTGTCCGTTTGTCAGATATACATCAAGATGAACACGGGCGAGGACGGCATCACCAAGTCGATAATGACGCTTGTCGGCGCGTGCCTGTTCCTGATCGGGGCATTCTATGTTTTCCCGGCTTTCTTCGGCTACCGCATATAACCTTACTTGTATCAGGTCGCAGACAAATAAAATATTCACTAAAAAAGTAAACGTATGTTTCAGAAAACCAAACAGCTGTGCCGCAAGGCATTCGGATTCGTCAACGGAATCCCTACCAAAGTAATGATGTTCTCCTTCATGCTGCTGTCCGGCATGGTGGCGAAAGCGCAGAACTCCGCAGGCGACTATTCCGCCGGTACGAGCGCATTATCCACTGTCGCCGATGAGATTGCCAAGTATGTGCCTATTATGGTGAAATTGTGCTACGCCATTGCCGGCGTTGTGGCCATCGTGGGTGCAATCTCGGTATATATCGCCATGAACAACGAGGAGCAGGACGTCAAGAAGAAGATTATGATGGTCGTGGGAGCATGTATCTTCCTCATTGCGGCGGCCAAGGCGTTGCCTCTGTTCTTCGGTATTGCCGCTTAAACATCAAGGATAAGTATGAAAAGCAAGGACGAACGCTATCCGGACTATCCGCTGTTCAAGGGACTGCAACGGCCTCTTGAGTTTTTGGGCATCCAAGGCCGGTACATATATTGGGCGGCGGTGACGACGTGCGGAGCCATTGTCGGCTTTGTCGCCGCCTACTGCCTGCTCGGTTTCATTGCCGGGCTTGTCGTGCTGGCTACCGTCGTATCGGTCGGTATCGTGCTCATCCTTCTCAAACAGCGGAAAGGACTGCATAGCAAGAAGGTCGCTCCGGGTGTGTATGTGTATGCCCACTCGCGCAAGATCTGACGAAAGAAAAACCATCACGGCAATGTGCATGGCTTTATTGATTGTTGAACGCGGGCGGGTTTGTCTTGAAGCAAGGCGAACCTGCCCCTATTTAATTACACGTATATCGAAATGACCCTATACATCATTTTATGTTTTGTCGCTTTGTGCGCGGGTATGGCCTTGTCGGTCTATGCGTTCGGTACGGGCGGCAAGCGCAAGCGAATCTTTCAGGACATCTATTTCTCAGCGGAGGAAACGGACGGTGTGGGTGTGCTGTACACCAAGACCGGCGAATATTCCGCCGTACTTAAGATAGAGAATCCGGTACAGAAATATTCGGCGGACATAGATAGCTACTACGACTTCACGCACCTGTTCACCGCCCTTGCGCAGACCTTAGGCGAAGGGTACGCCATCCACAAGCAGGATATCTTCGTCAGGAAACAGTTTGCAAGCGAACCGGCTGACGGGCAGGAGTTCCTGTCGGCGTCGTATTTCCGCTACTTCAAAGGGCGTCCCTACACGGACAGCCTTTGCTACCTGACCATCACGCAGGAGGCGAAAAAGAGCCGCCTGTTCTCGTTCGACAACAAGAAGTGGCGCGATTTCCTCGTGAAAATCCGCAAGGTGCATGACCAACTGCATGACAGCGGCGTACAGGCCAGGTTCCTGAACAAAGCCGAGGCGAGCGAGTATGTCGACCGCTACTTCGCCATGAACTTCAAAGACCGCACCGTGTCGATGACGAACTTCAAGGCGGACGATGAAACGGTGTCGATGGGCGACAAACGCTGCAAGGTGTACAGCCTTGTGGACGTGGACTGTGCCGCACTGCCCTCGATGATACGTCCGTACACGAACATCGAGGTGAACAACACGGAAATGCCGGTCGATCTGGCTTCGGTGGTGGACAACATACCGGACGCCGAGACGGTGGTCTATAACCAAGTCATCTTCCTACCCAACCAAAAACGGGAACTGGCGATGCTCGACAAAAAGAAGAACCGCCACGCGAGTATTCCGAACCCGAACAACCAGATGGCGGTCGAGGACATCAAGCGTGTGCAGGAGGTCATTGCCCGTGAAAGCAAGCAACTGGTATATACGCACTTCAACATGGTGGTAGCCGTATCTGCCGGTGCAGACCTGCAAAAGTGTACGAACCACTTGGAAAACGCATTCGGGCGCATGGGCATCCATATCAGCAAGCGGGCGTACAACCAACTGGAACTGTTCGTCGGTTCGTTTCCGGGCAACTGCTACACGCTCAATGAGGAATACGACCGTTTCCTGACCCTTTCCGATGCGGCGATGTGCCTGATGTACAAGGAGCGCGTGCTGCACAGCGAGGAAACACCGCTGAAGATTTACTACACCGACCGTCAGGGTGTGCCGGTGGCTATTGACATCACGGGAAAAGAGGGAAAGAACAAGCTGACGGACAACTCGAATTTCTTTTGTCTGGGGCCTTCTGGGAGTGGCAAGAGCTTTCATATCAACTCGGTCGTGCGCCAGCTCCATGAGCAGGGAACGGATGTGGTCATGGTCGATACGGGAAACTCATACGAGGGACTGTGCGAGTATCTGGGCGGCAAGTATATCAGCTATACCGAAGAACGGCCTATCACGATGAATCCGTTTCGCATCAACCGGGAGGAATACAACATCGAGAAGATAGACTTCCTCAAGAACCTTATCCTGATGATTTGGAAAGGGTCGGACAGCCAAATCCCCGAAATTGAGTTCCGCATTGTCGAGCAGATAATCATAGACTACTATGATGCCTATTTCAACGGATTTACAAGATACACCGACGAGCAACGGGAGGTACTGCTGAAAAACCTGTTTGCGGCGGCCAGCCGAAAGAACCCAAACAAACCACCCAGAGAGGTGGATGAGATGGTGCGCAAACAGATAGAGGTGCTTGAGGCACGGCGGGCGGCCCTCAAAGTGACGGAGCTGAGTTTCAACTCATTCTTTGACTACTCATTCGACCGTCTGGAGCAGATCTGCACCGAAAACGACATCACGACAATCAGCTACTCGACCTATTCGACCATGCTGCAGCCGTTCTACAAGGGCGGTGCGTATGAGAAAATTCTCAACGAGACAGTGGATTCGGCACTGTTTGACGAGACATTCATTGTCTTTGAAGTGGATGCAATCAAGGAAAATAAGAAACTGTTTCCCATTGTCACACTGATTATCATGGACGTGTTCCTGCAGAAAATGCGCATCAAGAAGAACCGTAAAGTCCTTGTCATCGAGGAAGCGTGGAAGGCCATTGCCAGCCCGCTCATGGCGGAATACATCAAGTTCATGTACAAGACCGCCCGTAAATTTTGGGCTTCTGTTGGCGTGGTGACGCAGGAGATACAGGACATCATCGGCAGCGAAATCGTGAAGGAGGCCATCATCAACAACTCGGACGTGGTGATGCTGCTGGATCAAAGCAAGTTCAAGGAACGCTTTGACGAAATCCGAAAGATTCTTGGTCTGACCGAGGTGGATTGCAAGAAGATATTTACCATCAACCGCTTGGAGAACAAGGATGGGCGCAGCTTCTTCCGCGAAGTGTTCATCCGCCGGGGGACGACCAGCGGCGTGTATGGCGTGGAAGAGCCGCACGAGTGCTACATGACCTACACGACCGAACGGGCGGAAAAGGAGGCACTGAAGCTTTACAAGAAGGAACTTCGGTGCAGCCACCAGGAAGCTATCGAGGCATATTGCCGGGACTGGGATGCCAGCGGTATCGGGAAGTCCCTGCCTTTTGCACAAAAAGTAAACGAGACGGGGCGTGTGCTCAACCTCCGTCCCGTGTATGAATCCAAATAAGCATTGCAGCCATGAAACGACTACTCCTTATCCTGACCATCGCCTCGGTCGCACTCTGCCAGACGGTTCACGCCCAGTATTACAGCGTGAACTACGACACCCGTACCGTTGCGGCGATGGTGGCCGCCTTCGGTACGGAAGCGGTCGCCGAAGGGTACTACCGGGAGCAGGTCGATGACATCCTCAAGCACTACACGGCAGCGGAGGTCGCTACCGCCGGGATATTCGCGGCCAAGTTCTTGGAGCATAAAGCCCTGAGCGACCTCGGCATCTGGAACAGCCGCACGGAGAACTACTACTACCGGCGCATCTACCGGATGGTGGCGGAGAAAATCATGCCCAAGATATGGGTGGTGGCGAAGCAGATGCTCCATTCGCCGCAAACGGCTATCTATTGGGGCAGTTACCTGATGAAAGTCTGCGACGATACCAAAAGTCTGTGTATGCAGTTCGAGAGCGTGGTGACCAACAGCACGCTGACCTTTTCGGACATCGCCTTTCTCGAAATCAATCCGGAGATTGCCCCCTTGCTAAAGCTCTCCGAAACGGGAAACATCGACTGGCAGCGGATGATGGACAACTTCGCCCACATACCGGGCAACTTCACGCACGAGAACCTGAAAAGCGACCTCGACAACCTTTATAACACGGGTGTCGGCCTTGCAACGGCAGGCATTGCCAATCTCGGTGACGCCCTGTTGCAAAGCAGCTCGTTCCATGACCTGATGGGCGGAAAGGTTGAAGAAATCGGCAACCTGTATGAACACTACGGGAGTCTATTCGAGCAGGCGGAACATGACATCGGCGGCTTGCTGATTGACATGGTGGGTGGTCCGGACAACGTGGCCGGTCTGTTCAACTTCAGCAACTACAACCTCACGGCATGGATGACCGACTACCTGGACGAAGCGATGGGGAACTATTACACGCAGCGGTGGTACATTGCCCGGCGTGACCAAGGGAGCGTATCGCTGTGCGACTACTATCCTCCGACGGACGACAACAGCATCCTGAACGGGGGCGCATGGGTGCGGTTCAACACGAGCGACCCGAATTTCTATCCCAACGCCTCGCAACGGGAACAGGTACTTGCCAACTCGGAAGGATATGCCGGTTGGTCAAGAAACCGCGTGCAGCAGTTGAACAACCAGAACGACGGGTTCAGCTACAGCATCAACTATTGGATGAGTGCCTATATCATCAGCAAGAAAAACAAGCAGACCAAAAAGGCATACGCATACGAAATCCATGTGAGCAAAAGCTGGAATAAGGAAGAAGTTGTCTATGAGGAAGTCTTCGATTCCTACTCGATGGACTTGAATACGTTTCGGGCGCAACTGAATGTCCGACTTGCGGAGTTCAACGAAAACGAGGACGGCTACACCTATTATATATCTTCCGGTACGCGGAACTATTACCAAGCAACGGACGCCGCCAAATTGAAGGGATGCGAGAGCGTGACCATCAGCGTGACCTGTTCCGACGGGGTTACGCTCGGACAGGGCTCGACACAATACAAGTGCCGTAAATGCGGCAGCTCGTTGAATGCCCACACCAAGGAGTGCGCCATGCAGACCTCGGTGACGGAAAACAACCTCGACCTTTCGGAACTGGATGCGCTGTTGAACGAGGCAAACAGCCAAGCGGCCAATCTTGAAGCGCAAATCGGGACATTGGAAAACGAGAACGCTGTCCTGCTGAAGAAAATCAGTACGGCGAGCATTGAGGATGCGGCGGCTTACCGACAGCAGTATAATGCAAACAAGACACGGATAGACCGTCTGAAAGGCGAACTCGCGGAGTGGAAGAAGAAACAGTCCGACTATGCTCAGGCGAAGTCGGAAGCCGCAGACGACAACAGCGTAGCGACGGATGACTATTACCGCATTCCAGCTATCATGCAAGACTGCAAGGCTGCCTACGGCCTGACATGGCAGGACGGCGGATCGTGGAACGGCTATTCGTATGTGCGCAAGGCGACAATGCCGAACATCAACGGCATCATCACATTCAAGGCTACGGTCTCGATTGCCCGCAAGCCGAAATATTTTCTCGGCATCAAGATTCACCGTGCCATCATCCAAATCCAATGGGAACTGACCTCGGTCTATACGGACACGCACGTCGCCGATGTGCTGACACTCGATCCGGGGCTTTCGGATGCGGAGAAAACCAAATTAGTGAACGACCGCATCGCCGAAATCGCCCGTGAACACCCGTCCTGCAAAATCACGACGGAATACGCCCGCAGCACACCGCTGGAGGAAACTCCGTCCGGCGACGTGTACCATCTGCTGTGGTCGAGCGACCGCCTCGAAATCGCGAGGGAGGTGGACAGCAGAATCACAAGGATATACGCCGACTTGGTATCGCTGGAAAAGATGATGCACTACAAGCGGAGCATCCTTGACGTGATGAAGGATGTGTTGCCCGGACTGGACACGGACGAAGGCCGCAGGCTGACGCTCGTGGAGGAATGCCATGACCGCTGGGTGGAGAGCGCACGGACGTTTCGGAACGATGGCGGCAGAAACGGCGGAAAGGAGGTGCGGCCATGAAACGCATTTTACGGATAGCCGCATTGCTGCTCTTCCTGCTGCCCGGTATCGCCAAGGCGCAGTGGACTTTCGATATAGTCTCCGTCGAAGCCTACATCAACGACCACAAGAAGCAGCGCAGCCTGTTGTTGGCCCGCAGTACCTTGGAGTACAGCAACAAACTGTTGCACGAATACAGCTGTAAGGAAGTCGGGGGCTATAAAGAGCTGAATATCGACCTTGACCGGTACACCCGTGCGTTCGATGTCATCGACGTCATGTACCAGTCGTTGCGCACGGTGCTGAACGTCAAGAATACCTACACATCGGTCAGCGACCGTATCGGCGACTATAAATCATTGTTGGAGGATTTCAATGCGAAGATATTGAAACGGGGACGCATCGAATCCGCAGATACCCTGATTATCTCCATCAATGCGAGGGGGCTGAGGGCGATTGCCCGTGAGGGGGAACAGCTCTACAAGTCCGTGAGCGACCTCGTGCTGTATGCCACCGGAGCGGCAGCCTGCTCGACCTCCGACCTGCTGATGGTGTTGGAGGCCATCAACCGCTCATTGGACAACATCGAGCGGCATCTGAACCGTGCGTATTTCGAGACATGGCGGTATATACAGGTGCGTATCGGCTATTGGAAGGCAAAGGTATATCGCTCCCGCACCATGCGGGAGATTCTCGATGACGCCTTCGGGCGTTGGCGCGGAGCCGGAAGACTGGATTATTAACGACAAAAAGAGAAGAATATGAACAGAAAACTATTACTCATGGCGGTGGCGGTCACCGTAACGACAGCCGTACACGCACAGTATGTAACGTACAACCATGATTCGCCGAAGCAGAATCAGGTAACGGTCATGGAGACCGGTACGGGCGCACTCTCGCCCGACCTCTATTATTCCGTGCTGCACAACAAATACAAGAAGTCGGCAGCGGCCAAAAACAAGCTCTCGTTCCGCACGCTTGCCGGTATCAATCTCTACAACCAGGTGGACGAAGCGGAAGCCATTGATTCGGCCTTGGTCAAGCGGGCGAAGGTCGAGGCGTTGAACGTTGCCGACCGGCAGGTGGACATCGCATGGCTTGCCGAGGGCGATAAGGTCAGCGGACAGATGGAGCGGTTCCGGCGCAACATCGACCGTATTCTCCTGTCCGGTGGCACTCCGGCCGACAAGGAACGGTGGACGGAATACTACCACGTCTATCAGTGTGCCATCAAAGCCACGAAAGACGCCTATATGCCCAATGCCCAGCGAAAGAAGGAGTATCTGCGCATTTACGAGGATGTGGCACGGCAGAACGAGATTTTAGTGGGCTACCTTGCCAAGCGTCAGAACGCAACGGTGACGAATGCACTGCTGAACGCAACGGACAACCGTACCCTGCATAAAGGCGGTATTGTCCGCAATGCCATGAGCCGGTGGCAGGAATCACGCCTTGCGGTGCGTGGTTCGCAATCGGGCAGCAACGGAAACGGCGAAGATGACAACGAGAGTGTAAACAGAGGGAAATAAAAAGACAGGGCTATGGCAAACGGAGATATACTTTCGGATTTCGGCATCAACCTGTTGGAGGAGGAAATAGATGATGTCATCTTTCAGACCAACGAGTTTCTGACTGACGCGACTTTTACCGGTGCGCAGGGACCTTTTTGGTGGATATTGCAGATGTGCATGGCACTCGCGGCACTGTTCTCCATCGTCATGGCGGCAGGTATCGCCTACAAGATGATGGTAAAGCACGAGCCGTTGGACGTGATGAAGCTGTTTAGGCCGCTTGCCGTGTCGATTATCATCTGCTGGTGGTATCCGCCTGCGGACACGGGTATGGCGGGGAGCCGGAACAACTGGTGTTTTCTCGATTTCCTGTCCTACATCCCTAACTGCATAGGTTCGTACACCCATGACCTGTATGAAGCCGAAGCTTCACAGATATCGGACAGGTTCGAGGAAGTTCAGCAGCTCATCCATGTGCGTGACACGATGTACACGAACCTGCAGGCACAGGCGGATGTCGCCCACACAGGCACATCCGATCCCAATCTGATAGAGGCGACAATGGAGCAGACCGGTGTGGACGAAGTGACGAACATGGAAAAGGATGCGGCGAAGTTGTGGTTCACGTCTTTGACGGCAGGTGTCATCGTGGGGATAGACAAAATTATCATGCTGATTGCCCTCGTGGTGTTCCGAATCGGTTGGTGGGCTACGATTTACTGCCAACAAATCCTGTTGGGAATGCTGACGATTTTCGGGCCGATACAGTGGGCGTTCAGCATCCTGCCAAAATGGGAAGGTGCTTGGGCGAAGTGGCTGACACGCTATCTGACGGTGCATTTCTACGGGGCGATGCTCTACTTCGTGGGCTTCTACGTGCTGCTGCTCTTTGACATTGTATTGTGCATCCAAATCGAGAACCTGACGGCGATAACCGCCAGCGAGCAGACGATGGCCGCCTACCTGCAGAACTCGTTCTTCTCGGCGGGCTACCTGATGGCGGCTTCGATTGTAGCTCTCAAGTGCCTGAACCTTGTTCCGGACTTGGCGGCATGGATGATACCGGAGGGCGACACGGCATTCTCTACCCGAAACTTCGGCGAGGGCGTGGCACAGCAGGCGAAGATGACGGCAACCGGAGGGTTGGGCGGCATCATGAGATAATCCGCAAAAGATAATATAAACCCAATAAAAATCATAACAACATGAAATTGCAAGAGAAAATCAAAAGCTGGTGCAAGGATGAGAAATTTATGTCCTTTGCACAGGAACGAGCGAGAAAAGAGGTTTGCGAGGTGGCGGAGAACCACCGCATCGACCCGCAGTATGAAGAACTGGACGAAGCCTTCGAGTACGACGACCGGTACATCGCCCCCTTAGTGACGTACCTAACGTACAAGCTGCGTCTTGCCCTGCTGCAGCGGAACGCTGGTAAGCGCAAAAGAGGAATCTGGTGGGTGCTTGTCCATGTGGAGATGCAGGGCTATTACGTGGAGATATTCTCGGCGGAGTTCGAGAATCTTTTGACGGAACTTCGGGATGCGGTCATACCCATGCTGCACACGGAATATGTACAGATGTTGAACGGTAAAAGGGAATAACCGATGGTCATCAAGAATTTGGAAAACAAAATCAGACTGGTGGGCATCATCTGTACCGCTTTTCTCGTGGGATGTGTCATCATCAGCTTGTCAAGCATCTGGACAGCCCGGACGATGGTCTCGGATGCGCAGAAGAAGGTGTATGTGCTGGACGGCAACGTGCCTATCCTCGTGAATCGCACGACAATGGACGAAACGCTTGATGTGGAAGCCAAAAGCCATGTGGAGATGTTTCATCATTATTTTTTCACGTTACCGCCGGATGACAAATATATCCGCTATACGATGGAAAAAGCGATGTATTTAGTCGATGAGACGGGGTTGGCACAATACAACACGCTCAAGGAAAAGGGTTTCTACTCCAACATTTTGGGTACGAGTTCGGTGTTCTCCATCTATTGCGACAGCGTGGCTTTCAACAAGGAGAAGATGGAGTTCACCTACTACGGACGGCAGCGCATCGAGCGACGGAGCAATATCCTGATGCGTGAACTGGTGACGGCAGGACAGCTCAAGCGTGTACCCCGAACAGAGAACAATCCGCATGGGCTGCTTATCGTGAACTGGCGTACCCTGCTGAACAAGGACATCGAACAGAAAACGAAGATCAACTACTAAACAACGGAGTTTATGAATATCAAGGGATTCAGGCGGATGCTCTTCGGTGAAAAGATGCCGGACAAGAACGATCCGAAATACAAAGACCGTTACGAGCGGGAGGTGTCCGCCGGACGAAAGTTCGCCCAAGCGACACGTATCGACAAGGCTGCCGCCAAGGTACAGGGATTCGCCAACGCGCACCGGATACTTTTTCTGGTCATCGTCTTCGGTTTCGCTATCGGAGGGTTCACTTGGAACATCTATCGCATTACGATGGCATACCGCAACAGCCGGCCGACACGCACGGCGACGGAAATGCAGGATTCGGTGCTGCGGGAAAGACACAAGAGGCTGCAAGGGGGTGAAATAAGGGAAAATCGGAACGAGAACAAGAAATATGAACCGCAATAAAGGAGTGCTTATGAATACACGATTTGAAAAATCAGTCCGCTCGTCGGACGAATGGTACACCCCGAAGGAGGTGCTGAAAGCGTTAGGCAGGTTCGACCTTGACCCTTGCGCCCCTGTCCATCCGTTGTGGCCGACCGCCGAGGTCATGTATGACCGGGACATGGACGGATTGTCCCTGAAATGGGAAGGGCGTGTATGGCTCAATCCTCCGTACTCGCGTCCCCTTATCGAACAGTTTGTCCGAAAGTTGGCGGAACACGGCAACGGCATCGCGCTGTTGTTCAACCGTTGCGATTCCAAAATGTTTCAGGACGTCATTTTCGAGAAAGCGACGGGCATGAAATTCCTGCGCCACCGCATCCGGTTTTACCGCCCGGACGGAACACGCGGCGATTCTCCCGGTTGCGGCAGCATCCTGATCGCATTCGGAGTGGAAAACGCAGAAGTGCTGAAAAACTGCAGCATTGAAGGCAAGTATGTACAACTCAATTAAAAGATGTATGATGAAGATATTTGATAAAATCAATTTCAGGGAGCCGAAGTATATGCTTCCGGCTGTCCTGTATATCCCGCTTCTGGTTGCATCGTACTTCATCTTCGACCTGTTTCAGACCGAAACGGCGGAGATTCCGGACAAGACGCTGCAGACAACGGAGTTTTTGAACCCCGATTTGCCGGATGCCCGGCTTAAAGGCGGTGACGGCATAGGCAGCAAGTACGAGAACATGGCCAAATCATGGGGTAAGATACAGGATTACTCCGCAGTGGATAACATAGAACGAGATGAACCCGATGACAACAAGGAAGAATATGAATCGCAATACACGGTGGACGACATCGCCCTGCTCGATGAGCAACAGCAGGAAAAGGCTGCGGCAGCGCAAATTGCCGATGCCAAGACGCGCGAGCAAGAAGCTCTCGCGGAACTGGAGAAAGCCCTTGCCGAAGCAAGGTTGAGAGGACGCAATGAGGTATTACCGGCGACCGATACGGACAGTACCGCATCGGCGCAACCCCCGACGGCAACCATAGAGGTTAAGGGAAAAATAGAGGAAGAGAGCCGTTCGGTAAAAGCCCCGTCAGAGAACGAACCGCCCAGCGAAGTGGTACGCAAGGTAAAGACGGCTTCGGATTACTTCAATACGCTTGCGGTCAATGCCCGTGAACCGAAACTGATAAAGGCCATTATCGACGAGGACATCAAAGCGGTGGACGGCTCGCGCGTGAGGTTGCGCCTGCTTGACGATGTGGAGATTGGCGAGTGTGTGATAGCAAGGGGAACATACCTGTACGCTACGGTAAGCGGATTCTCATCCGGGCGCGTGAAAGGTAATATCAGCAGCATCCTCGTGAATGACGAATTGGTGAAAGTGAGTCTCTCACTCTATGATACAGATGGCATGGAGGGGCTGTATGTGCCCAACAGCCAATTCCGGGAAACGAGCAAGGATGTAGCAAGCGGGGCAATGTCGGGCAATATGAACATGAGTATGGGAAGTACAACAGGAAACAGCCTTGCACAATGGGGGATGCAGGCGGTGAACAATGCCTACCAGAAAACAAGCAATGCCATTAGCAAAGCTATCAAGAAAAACAAAGTCAAGTTGAAATACGGAACTTTCGTGTATTTAGTGAACGGACAGGAAAAAAGGAATTAAAATGATGATGACATGGAAACAGATTTATCAGAATATCACAAAGGTACGGATGGGCTTTATTATGCGGACTATATAGCCCCAAATAAAGCCGAAACATTTATCGGAAAACTTGTGAGTACCGAATGGTGGCATCACAGAGGGCAGTTTGCCCTAATATGCAACTTCCGAACAGAAGACAGACGGAGGATTGCCTTATTCGCTTTTCAAAAACATACCGGTTTTTACGGACCAAGATACGGGAATGTTAATTTCAAAACAGTGGAGAAGGGCACTCTTTGGCAATGTGAAATCCAAATGACCCGGACGGGACGTTGTACTTGGGCGCGTGCCAGGCAGATAAAGAAATGAAGCGAAATAGGGAAAAGAAATCAATATAAATATTTTTAATCATGTGCCTATGAAATCTTCAAACTACTTAAAAAAATTATACGGGAATCCGACAGATGAAAAATATACACCGGGATATGGTGTATTACCCATTATCAAATATATACCTGAAGGCAAGATAGTCTGGTGTCCTTTCGATACGAAGCACAGTGAGTTTGTGCAGAAATTCAAGGATGCCGGTTTCCATGTCGTGTATTCCCATATCTATAACGGACAGGATTTTTTCAACTATGAACCGTCCCAATGGGATATACTCGTATCCAATCCTCCTTTCAGCCGGAAGGTGGAAGTCTTTGAACGCTGTCTGAAACTCGGAAAACCATTCGCCTTGCTGATGTCCAACTATTGGCTGAACAACGTAGCACCCTGCCGACTTTTCCAGAATACTGATCTGGAATTACTCATGTTCGATAAACGTATTCAGTTCGGAAAAGGGAAAAACGTACCGTTCAACAGCAGCTATTTCTGCCATAAAATACTTCCGAAACAAATCATATTCGAACAGATAGATGTTACGGACAAATCTCCAAGTTGTATGCAGGATGACATCCCAGATAAGGCAAATATCAATCCGCAAGAGAATAAAGCAATCATGAATTTTCAATTATAACTCTGTATTTCAATGAAAAGGAATTTATTTGGCATTATGCTTCTATCAGGTATTTCCATTTTACCGAAAGCTAACGCACAAACTACCTACGAAGAAATGGAACAACTGACGGTGAACGAACAGATAACAACTGTCATCACGGCATCGGAACCGGTGCGTTTCGTGGATATTTCCACTGACAAGGTGGCGGGCGATCAGCCCATTGACAACATCATTCGCCTAAAGCCCAAGGAAAGCGGACACGAGGATGGTGAAATACTCGCCATCGTCACCATTGTGACGGAACGATACCGCACACAATACGCACTGATTTATACCACAAGGATGAAAGAGGCAGTAACGGATAAGGAGATATTGCTGCAAGAGCGTAATGCGTACAACAATCCGGCAGTCTCAATGTCCGCTGCCGACATGACACATCATGCACGGCGCATCTGGAACTCACCTGCAAAAATCCGCAACGTAGCTACCAAAGCACACCGCATGGTGATGCGTCTGAACAATATCTACTCGGTGGGTGACTACTTCTTCATAGACTTTTCCATCGAGAACAAGACGAACATTCGTTTTGACATTGATGAGATACGGATAAAGCTGACAGACAAGAAACTCGCCAAGGCAACCAACGCACAGACTATCGAACTGACACCTGCCCTGGTTCTGGAATCGGGCAAGACATTCAGACACGGCTATCGGAATGTGATTGTCGTGAAAAAGATGACCTTTCCCAATGACAAGCTACTGACCATCGAAATGACGGAGAAACAGATTAGTGGCCGTAACATCAGTCTGAACATCGACTATGAGGATATACTGGCGGCAGATTCGTTCCATGCAGATTTATTGGAGGAGGAATGACTATGAAAAAGACAATCATCGTGATAATTACCTGCGTGTGTATCGCTGCAAGTGCAAATGCACAACAAGGTAGCGGACGCCTCTCGCTTGGCACAGGGCTACTCTACAAGAACGGCATGGATATAACGCTCGCCTACGAACACGAAATGAACTATCGCCATACGTGGGAGTTCTTCGTCAACGGCTATCTACAATGGGCAGAGTGCGCTTCGTGCGGGCATATCTGCCCGGAATCATTTTGGCGAAACTACCGCAGCTACGGTTTTGGCGTGGCCTACAAGCCGTGCATGACGCGGGGACGCAACCACTATGGCAGTCTGCGTATCGGAGCTTCAGCCGGAAGCGACATGAATAAGTTCCTCGGTGGCCTGCACTTCGGTTACGAACACAACTATGTGCTACGGGCCGGATGGACACTGTATTGGCAAGTGAAAAGCGATGTGATGATAAAAGGTGCGGACGTGCTGCGAGCAGGTGTCGTGCTGGGTGTGAAACTACCTATAAAATAGGGAAACAAAAAAGAAAGCAATATGATACGAAAGATACATTTGGTGGCAGCGGCAACGGCTGCCGTGCTTTGCGCTGCCTGTGACACGCATATAGACGTACCCGATACAGCAGTTCGTCCAGGACATATCCTCTGCGAGGATGGAACAGCCTTGCCTTACGCACAATATGAACAATCGGGGAAAAAAGCGATAGCGGTTGTCTTCGATACCGAAAAACGCGGAGATACGGAGGGGGACGGTTATGCAGTTTACCTGTGGGACATTGCTCCACAGGCATTCGCCGACAGCCTCGGCATCGCACAAGGCACATCGGCTGACATCATGGCTTATGATGGCAATGAGAATACATTCGCACTGTATGATACACAAGAAACCGCTTCGCCAATGGCAGAAGCGGTTTTCGACCTATGGCGGTACGGGCAGAGTGCCTATGTACCGTCCGTGGCAGAGATGCGGCTGCTCTACACCATGCGAAAGATAATCAACCCTGTCATCGAACAATGTGGCGGTGAGCCGTTACCACTGGATGAAAACGACTGTTGGTACTGGACATCCACAGAAGTCGAAAAGCAACAGACAGCCAAGGCATGGCTCTATTCCATGGGGAGCGGCGCAATGCAGGAAACACCTAAAGTACAGGCGCACAAAGTACGCCCTATAATTACCATAAACGAATAAAAGATAGAAAGATATGAAAGATACGGATATATTTTTCAGCATAGCATTGATGATATTGGGAATTGTCCTCATGTATAAGTCCATGAAAGGTAATTCATGCCGACAAATACTGGCAAAACTCGCAGATTCCATAGCATCGGATAAAGAAGATATTAATTTTCAAATTAAAAGGTTCGGCTACCTTTTGGACGAAATGACTGCCGATAATGAAAAAAATTCAATCTTGAAGCGTCATGCCGACAGACTGGAGGAACTTGTCACGCAATTAGACCGCACACGAAACGAGCTTGAAACAAGTAATCTGTCAATGGCGGATATTAACGGAGAGTTGAAAAGAAGTAATGCCGAACTTGTAAAGAGAGCAACCCAATTACGCAATGAGATACAGCAAGACGAGCTTGTCATCCAAAAGATGCAAGAACGCCTTGATTCTCTCAAAAGAATCAAAGTGGGGCTTGAAATAGCCCTGAATAACATTCAGGCAGAAGAAGTACACTATCTCTCGGAACCGGTATTCAGTTTGGGTATTACCCCATCCATCAAAAGCCATCTTGAATCTCATGGAATATTATATATCGGAGACCTGATTCATCTTAACGAGCAATATCTCATGGAAATCTGGGGTATCGGTCCGGTAACACTTGATAAGATAAAAACAAAACTGAACGAGAATGGTGCATGGTTCGGTATGGATGTAATCAGAGTAGGTAATCATTGGTATCGTAGAAAACAAGGACTAATAACAGACTGACTTATGGAAGAAAGTAAGGAATTGCAAGGGTTCTATAAAATATTCCGCACAGTGGTATATGTGTCCGTGCTGCTGGAGTTCTTTGAATATGCCATTGACCCTGCAATGCTCGACCACTGGGGCGGCATACTGACCGACATTCACGGACGCATCAAACAATGGATGATTTACCACGACGGCAATCTTGTGTACAGCAAAATCGCAACGGTACTGCTTATCTGCATCACTTGTGTCGGAACGCGGAACAAGAAGCATCTGGAGTTCAACGCACGCCGGCAGGTGGTGTATCCATTGACGAGTGGGTTATTGCTGCTCGTACTCTCCGTATGGCTGTTCGGCCATACGATGGAAACAAGGCTTTATACCTTACCTCTGAATATCATTCTCTATATGATTGCCTCCATTGCTGGCGTAGTACTGGTACATATCGCATTAGACAACATTTCAAAGTTCATCAAGGAGGGATTGATGAAAGACCGTTTCAACTTCGAGAATGAAAGTTTTGAACAATGTGAAGAAAAAGTCGAGAATGAATACAGCGTAAATATCCCCATGCGATACTACTATAAGGGTAAATTCCGTAAGGGGTGGATTTCTGTAAGCAACTGCTTTCGAGGAACATGGGTAGTTGGAACACCGGGATCGGGTAAGACTTTCAGTATCATAGAGCCGTTTATCCGACAGCATTCGGCCAAAGGTTTCGCCATGGTGGTGTATGACTACAAGTTTCCTACATTGGCGACCAAGCTCTACTACCATTACAAGAAGAACGAGAAACTGGGCAGAGTACCCCAAGGGTGCAAGTTCAACATGATTAATTTTGTGGATGTGGAGTACAGCCGTCGGGTGAATCCAATTCAGGCAAAGTACATCAACAATCTTGCGGCGGCCAGCGAAACGGCGGAAACATTATTGGAAAGCCTACAAAAGGGTAAGAAAGAGGGAGGCGGCGGAAGCGACCAGTTCTTCCAAACCTCGGCGGTAAACTTCCTTGCCGCTTGTATCTACTTCTTCGTGAATTATGAACGTGAACCCTACGATGCCAACGGCAAGCCTCTATATGCGGAAAGACAGCAAGATCCGCAGACCAAATTCTGGAAACCGACAGGTATCGTGCGCGACCGTGAAGGCGGCAATATCGTGGAACCTGCCTACTGGCTGGGAAAGTATTCGGACATGCCACATATTCTGTCATTCTTGAATGAAAGTTATCAGACGATTTTCGAGGTACTGGAAACTGACAATGAGGTTGCTCCGCTGCTTGGTCCATTCCAGACAGCTTTCAAAAATAAGGCAATGGAACAATTGGAGGGTATGATTGGCACGTTACGTGTTTATACCTCGCGTCTGGCAACCAAAGAGAGCTACTGGATATTCCACCGGGATGGCGATGACTTCGACCTGAAGGTCAGTGACCCG
>OGFW01000915.1_pt1 | contig 26573 bp, 19 predicted proteins | sample 1570991 | NCBI WGS metagenome assembly OGFW01 (sample SAMEA2582074, study PRJEB24529) | metagenome | biome: Human gut stool | place: China | collected 2011
CCTTTTTCACTACCTGACGCTTGAGGTAGTAGATTACTGAAAATGTACTCTTCATTGTCCTTAATTTTTGGGTTTCAAAATTAGTTGGTGAAGAGTCCGGTGTTGGTACGCAAAACGGGGAGGAACGGCGCAATCTTTTTCCGTAACCTGATTTTTCGCATGAGTTATGGATAACTCACTATTCCTTAGAGCCTTGTTTCGCTATTCGTACCCGTTTGTCGCATTTTCGGGCATGGTTACGAACAAGTAACGTAGCGGCGTCAGGATTTGGCTTCGGCAGGGATTGTAATGGCTTCACGGATTATCGCCACTTCAACCAAAACCCTTGTAACTCAATTCTATCACTATATCTTTCCGCATTTCACTTTTTTGTAGTAACTTTGCATTATTACCATCCCATTTTGTGTAGCTTTGCCCTGTTACTTCAGGTCCCCAGCTATAGCCGTTAGTTGAGTCGAACACGCCATTCTCACCTTGTCCAAAGGCTTTTTGGCGTTTAGGGAGCATAAATGTTGTCTCAGCGGAAACTGAACCAGAGATGGTGATACCCAAACCTTCACGCTTTGTTCCTTTTTTAGTTGTAATCAAAATAACACCATTACCGGCACGAGAACCATAAAGAGCAGCAGCTGACGCACCTTTCAACACAGACATGGACTCAATATCTTCAGCATTAATATCTGAAAGTCCATTACCCATATCCAATGTCGGGTTATCAATATCATTATTACTTGCTCCTGTAAAGTTATCCATTGGCACACCATCGACAACAATTAACGGCTGGTTCAAACCTGTTACAGAATTCGCACCACGAAGCTGGATTTTGGAAGAACCGCCAGGACCATTGCTTGAACGGATAATCTGGACACCTGAAACTTTACCTGTCAAAGCATTTGCGAGGTTCGTTTCACGAGCTTCAAGTAACGCGTCACCTTTTACCTCCTGCATGGCATAACCCAGTGCTTTTTTCTCACGTTTGATACCAAGAGCAGTCACTACAACTTCACCCAATGTTTGTGTGTCATCCTGTAAAGTTACATTCATGGGTTGTCCATCCCAAGGAATCTCTACTGTTTGATAACCTACAAATGAAATTTGAATGATATCCCCTTTTTTCACATTGGATAAAGAGAAGTCGCCATCAAGTCCGGTTATCGTACCATTAGTCGTACCTTTCACTACTACAGACGCACCGATAACGGTTTCACCTGTAGCGTCTACTACAACTCCTGTACAAGCTCCATTTTGTTGTGTGATTTTCACATCGGCAACGCCGGGATTGGCGACCGCGTATGCTGCTCCGGTAGAGGCACCCATTAGGAACAGCAACATACTGACTGATTTTAGTCGTTTTAACATAGCTGTGATTTTTTAAGTTTATTGAAAATCAAGTAATTCCGTTTCATTAGTTCCTTCAGAACTACTCTTGCAGCTATATGTCTGATAATCAGAGTATATGTACTTTGGTAATTTTAAGATGATCTTTGTCCTTGAATTTACAAACAGGAAATAAATTTGCGATTTCTACCAGTTTTCTACTAGCTACCATCCCGTTACCATAGTCAAATTTAAATTAGGATAGGATTAATAAATATTGTATTGTAATACTTTTTATTCTGTCACCACATATCGCTGGACTTCAATATTATATGGTGACAGAACTTTCAGTATTTCCTCGAAATGGTTTATCAGTTAGAGCCGGTTCAGCAGATACTGGTCGCCATAGCGGGTATGTAATTTCTTCACTCCCATCAGAGCCAAATGTTTTCCGAAGGCTCTCATCTTGACATCACGCATGGTTTCAGGACTGGCCTTTTTCATCACTTCATAAATCTGGCCGATAGTCCATCTTTGAAACTTCTCCTCATCTCGGGGCAGACTGAAGCAGCTATAAAAGAGGCTTTCCTCTATGGGACGGCGCAAAAATGCGTCATTACGCAAGCTGACAGCCTGTTCTTCTTTGGGTGAGAGCCAATAGCGGCGGTTATGTTTTAGTTCATCTCTTAACTGAGCATAAAGTTGTTTATAATTGATGCGAGGCAAACGGATACTCCCTTTGGTCATCACCGGATAAAAACGGCGGTTACCGGAAGAATCGGTCAGCAGATCGCAAAAATTGGAGGTGCCAATAAATGAGCTAAGGCGCGGTTGCTGGCTATAGCTGCTTTGAAACGGACGGCGCATACTAAGACCGCTCATTTGGACTAGATTCTTCAACCGTGCCAGTTTACCTTCTTCCATCCGATTGAATTCGTCTATATTGATAAGAGCCAAAGAGCGCATTTTGCGCAGGGTATCCCCCTCGCGGGTCACATCGAAGTCATCGGTATAATATCCACGTAACGCTGGTGGAAGGAGCGACCGGCAAAAGGTAGACTTCTTCAGGCCCTGAAGGGGATTAACCAAAATGGGAATCAGGCAGTTGCCATGCATCCGGTTTTTACCGCTCCATTGCATCACCATGCCCAGCATCCAGATATGAAACACCTCCACCCATTGCGTTTCATCGCTTACCGAGTGTGCCAGCTCGCTTACTCTGTCGTGCCCGTCCCAGTGTGGCAGATGTTCCAAATAGGCTGTCACGGGGTGAAAAGAAGGAATGCGTGACGAACCCAGATAACGGCGCATATCACGGTCCATACAGTTCACGCCTTCCTCTATTGCATTAATAACCAATGTGTTGAATTCTCGCTCATCCACCACACGGTATTTATCGAACTTGTGCTTGTCATGAAATTCGCATTGTTCTGTTATTTGGTTGTAACGAAAGGAATAATGAGTGGTGAGGAACGAATCAAGCCCTTTCATGGCTTGTTTCAGTTTTGAGTCTTTTTCTTTTTCCATTAAATCTGTTTTTTATTGATTTGAGGTGTGAAGATAGTTCTGCAAAACAGGGTTTTGCAAGAACTTTGCCCGACAAATTAAAATAAATCCAACGTGTGAAACATTTATGGCAGAATCTTTGCAAGAGGACGAAAGAATCCGTACCTTCGTCCGGAAGAATCTGGGTTCTCACTGACGTGAAGTTGCCTACTCACTTTAGTGAAGAGCCATTGCCACACGGGTGAAACTGCCGCTTCACTAAGGTGAAGCAACAGAATGTTCTGTAAGTTTGCACGATAACATCCTATAAATAAAACAAATACATAGTACATTATGTCAGACATTAAATTTGATATCTATGAATCTCCGGCAAATGACGGGGAAAAGAAAAAATACCATGTGAGAAACACCAACAAGCAGACCATCCACTCGAAGGACTTGATACACGAGGCTACGCTTTATACTTCAGTAAGCCGTTCGGACTGGGCGGCAGTGGTAGAGGGACTGATAGATATTCTGTCCGAGAAATTAGGTGACGGCAAACGAATCCATATCAACGGATTAGGGTATTTCTCTGTCAGTATCGGCTCCACAGAAAGTGAAAATCCTAAGAAAATGACCCGTGGCACAGTACAGATAACAGGAGTCAACTTCCAGCCTGAGAAAAGTTTCAAGAAGAGTATTATAAGCCGGGCACATTTTGTAAGAGAACGATACAAGGTGCACACGGTGGACTTGTCGCCTATCGAAGTAGACGGGCTGCTGAGTGAATATTTTAAAGATCATCGCAGTATCACCTGTGCCCGGATGCAGCAGGTCTGCGGAATGACCCGTTCTACCGCATACCGCCGCTTACAGGCACTGACCCAAGGAGACCATCCGTCATTACAACGCGAGGGCTACAAAAATGCCACTGCCTACATACCGGTTAAAGGGTATTACGGACGTTCCTACACGGCAGATCGCTGGTAACGAGCCGGATAGGGTGAAGGGAGAATTTTGTGTTTCATGTAAAACGAATTGTTATATCATACTTTAAAATAAGAAAAAATGAAAAGAACCATCTTGAAAAACGTAGGAATCGGCTTGTGCTTCCTGCTTAGCAGCGGGACGGTCTGCGCGCAGAACTACCCTGGAAAAGTGAAGAATGCACAAGGTATCGAGGTGACCTATCAATCGAATTACAAAGGGAAAGCCCGGCCGGGGCATCTGTTGATGACCGTGTCCGGTGACCGCGTATCATTGACTAACGTATGGCCGGAGCAAAACGACCGTCCCAGTCCCCGCCCGGAAGACAAGACACCTGTGACCGGCAGTTACATAGACTACACTACCCGGCAGGCATACCGCAGGGCTGAACTACCTAACGGGCAAGTGATATCTGCGGTCACTCCCTTCGAATTCGGCAAAGGTTTCACGCAAACGGGCGAAGGAAAACACTTAGGGATGAACTGCAAAATTTTGCGCACATCCATCAATTCCAACACCATCGAGGTGTGGTATACCAACGACATCCCTTTTCGTGGTACTCCGCAAGCCAATGTGGGTGTACCTGACGGATTGGTACTGAGAGTCGTGCGAAACGGTGACATGATTCAGGAAGCCACCCATATTACCCCGCTGAAGAAAGGAAAGGATGTGTTGCCACAGTCGTGGGGGGAAAGCATGGATGCGGCCGACTACCAATATACCATCAACCAAAGCGGAGTTATCACAATTCCGGTCTTCGACCAGCAGAGCATCTGCTTCAACAACGCTAAATTGCCCGAAGTACTGGAGGATGGCGTACAATACAGTGCCGGAGGCGGCACCATCCTGTTGAAGAAAGTGAAGCTGCCCGACTATGTGAAGAATCGTACCGTCTTTGCGGAAGTTGTCCAATACTCGGACGGTGATGCTTACGACCGCACCGGTTCTGTCTTTCTGATACCGGAAGGCAAGCAGCTGTCTTTTCTTGATGCCATACGTGATTTGAAGAAAGTTCCCTCTTTCCGCTCGGAAAATACGGACTACCACGGGCTGATTTCCACAGCGGAGTATGATGTGCCTTTAGAGTTGATGCGTTTCTTCACCGGTTTCGGTGTGCGCAAGTTCAATTATAATAAGGTGAAGGGGCAGGACTGGGTGGACTCCGTACTTTACAAAATGGAGGTAACCCCACTGGCCGAAAAATTGGAAGGGGAAGCTTGGATTGGCGCTTACATCGGCAACTGGGATGCCAAAGGACATCGTCTGTCGTTGAAACTGAAGTATTATCCTGATGAAGAACATCGGGTTTATAATACTCTTCCGCTGTTCAATACAGTGAATTATCTGGAGCAGGCAGGACAGCCTTATCCGATTTTCATGCGTCAGGATTCTCTGACCGTAAAGTTCACCTTGAAGGAGCCTGCCAAGAACGCCCGTCTGTACTATCTCACCACGGGACATGGCGGTTGGGGAGGCGGTGATGAGTTCAACCAGAAACCGAACACTCTCTATTTGGACGGTGAAAAGGTGATCTCTTTCGTACCTTGGCGGGATGATTGTGGAACTTATCGTAACTGGAATCCTTGTTCGGGTAATTTCTCCAATGGACTGAGTTCTTCCGACTTGAGCCGTTCCAACTGGTGTCCGGGTACGGCGACCAATCCCGAATACATCTATTTGGGTGATCTGGAAGCGGGTGAACACAGCATCACCGTAAAAATACCGCAGGGTGCTCCCGAAGGAGGAAGCAATAGTTATTGGTGTATCTCGGGTACGCTTATTTATTAATGTAAATTCCTTTGTCCTGCGATAACAGAAATGTTTCTGTCACCGCAGGACAAGGAATGTTCCAACTTTTCTATCTCCTCAAAGGACAATCTTGTCCTTGGGCAAGTTGTCACATGGGCAAGTTCAAGGACTTAAAATTACAGCCTACAGTTTGTTTGGACTTCTTTCCCTCTTCCGTCCTTCCTTTCATCTTTTGATTGTTGTCTGCAAACTTATATATAAAAAGGTATATTTTCTCTAGCAATACACCAACGGCATGGACTGACATCACCTTTTTTCCTTTGGTTCTTATCCCAATATACGTTACCTGTTTTCTACCGACTACCAAACAAAGGGTAAATATTCGATGAAAAAATAATATAAATCATTTCAAGAAAGTTCTGTGACAGTTAGCAGTTCTCTCTTTAAATAAGGTGCTTCAGGCATCTCAAACGTTAAAAATCAGGGCATATTAAAAATATTTTTCAAGAGACCCTTTATATATATTAAAATTGTTATATATTTGCACCGTTAATCTAAATTAAATTGAAAAACATAGTTCTGAAGGAACTAAGAAAATGTAATTACTTGATTTTCAATAAACTTAAAAAATCACAGCTATGTTAAAACGACTAAAATCAGTCAGTATGTTGCTGTTCCTAATGGGTGCCTCTACCGGAGCAGCATACGCGGTCGCCAATCCCGGCGTTACCGATGTGAAAATCACACAACAAAGTGGTACATGTACAGGAATTGTCAAGGATGCTACGGGTGAAACTGTCATTGGTGCATCTGTAGTAGTAAAAGGTACGACTAATGGTACTATTACCGGACTTGACGGTGATTTTTCTTTGTCAAATGTAAAAAAAGGAGATATCATTGTTATTTCTTTTGTAGGATATCAGACACAGGAAGTAAAATGGACCGGACAGCCTATTGATGTAACTTTAAAAGATGATACGCAACAGTTAGGTGAAGTTGTGGTTACAGCTTTGGGATTGAAGCGTGAAGAAAAAGCTTTGGGATATGCAGTTACTGAAGTGAAGGGAGATGAATTAAAAGCTGCCAATACCATTTCTCCGGTAGCCGCATTGCAAGGTAAAGTAGCCGGTGTTGAAATCTCAGGATCAGATGGTGGTTTGTTTGGTGGTACCAAGATACAGATTCGTGGAGCTTCAACCTTAAGTTCCAACAACCAGCCTATCTATGTGGTGGATGGAGTGATTCTGGATAACGGTGTATCTGGTAATACGACAGCAGACTGGGACGCAGGTGCCAACAACGCCAGCGACTATGGTAATGAGTTGAAAAACTTAAATCCTGATGATTTTGAAACTGTATCAGTATTGAAAGGTGCTGCGGCAACAGCATTGTATGGTTCCCGCGGTTTGAATGGTGCGGTTGTAATCACCACCAAATCCGGTAAGGGTACACAAGGGCTGGGTATCAGCGTTTCTCAAACATTTGGTATTGACCATGCTTTCAAGACTCCGGATATTCAAACTTTATATGGTCCAGGATACATGCCGGGACAATCTGATGCCGACCAAAATGGAAGTATGTGGGATGAACATCAGTTTACAGTAAATCAGAATGGAGAACATACGTTAGTAGGAGTACCCAACTTTGGTTTTGGTCCTAGATATGATGGCTCTCAAATCCGCAATTATGATGGTACATGGACTACCTATTCTCCACGTAAAAATAATATGCTGGATTTATATAAATTAGGATTCAATACAAACACGAATGTTTCTATTCGCGGTGGTAATGAAAAAACATCATTTTATACATCTTTATCTTATAAAAATGCCAAATCAACAACAGAAAACAATACTTTTGAACGTTACTCCATGTTGTTGAAAGCTAGCCATAAGTTGAACGATTGGGTGGATGTTGCTGCTTCTTTTAGCTTTGCCAACTCAAAACCGCGTAATGCACAACTGAATGCGGGTGAATTGTTTGTCAATGCAAATACCAATGTGATTAACCCGCTATTTGACGTAGATTATTTCCGGAACAAATATTTAGGTGAGCATGGTGGTATTGCCAGTACCAGCTATGGTGACCAATATGGTTCGGTTCCTTCCAGCGCTAAAAATTATTTCTTCAAAGTAGATAATTACGATTATGTACGGAAGGAAACTGTTATTCGTCCTACATTTGAAGTAAATGTAAAGATGACAGATTGGCTGAAGTTTAAAGCAGACGCTAATATGAACCGTTATTATACTTCTATAGAAGATAAGCAATTAGGTTCCGGTTATGCAAACGAAGGAGGATATTATGGTATTACGCAAGATATAAAAGAACAATTTACCGTAGGGGGAACTTTTACTGCCAGCAAGCAGATAAAAGATTTTTCACTCGGTGGATTCGCACGATTTGAGTATTACAACACCTCTTCCCAACATTCAAAAGTATCAACTGACGGAGGAATGGTGGTGCCTGGAGAATGGTTCGTGGAGAACTCAAAAAAGACTAAAAAGAGCGAATCGACCATATCGGGCAGCAAAAGAATTATTTCTGCCATTTTTGCTTTAAATTTAGGATGGAAGAATCAAGTCTATTTGGATGTTACAGGACGTAATGACTGGTCTTCTGCATTGGTATATGCCAATCGTACAGGTAATCACTCATACTTCTATCCTTCTGTATCAGGTTCATGGTTGATTAATGAAACTTTCCGCGAAAGTATGCCTTCATGGATTAACTTGGCAAAACTTCGTGCATCATGGGCACAAGTAGGTAATGATACAGACCCATACGCTGTCAATCAGACGTATTCTTTTGCCACAATGGAAATGTATGACGGCAATATCTATACCAATGAACTGGACAAACTGATGAAGATCGCCGACCTTAAACCGGAACGTAAGAATTCATGGGAAATAGGTTTGGATTTCCGTACTTTTAATAATCGTTTGAATTTGGATTTCACTTATTATAAGGAAAATACCACAGACCAGATTATGAAAATCAATGTTCCTGCTATTTCCGGTGTTACCCAACAGTTGGTAAATGCTGGTAATATCCAAAACTCAGGTATTGAAATCGCATTAAATACCACTCCTATCAAAACTAAAGACTGGCAGTGGGATCTGGACTTCACTTATACACGAAACAGAAGTAAAATTGTATCCTTGCATCCTAATGTTGCCAACTATATTGAATTGTCCGGTTATGTAAACGCATACGACTATCATATCGGCTCTGTAGCAAAAGTCGGTGAGTCTTATGGTGTGTTGATGTCAGATGTCACTCAGGCACGTAATGAAAACGGTGTACCTTTGTTGGAGTGGGATGACAGCTGGAGAGGCGCATATAGAGCACAAAGCAAAACAGCGGAAGTAGTGGGCAACATGACACCCGATTTTCTGGGATCTGTAGCAACAACGTTAACTTGGAAAGATTTAAGTTTGAATGTCGGACTGGATATGCGTTTTGGAGGTTTGGTGGCATCTTACTGTAACTTATACGGAACTCAGGCCGGTTGGACAGAAAGCTCTTTGCAATACCGTGACCCGGAACATGGAGGTATGACTTGGACTAGTCAATATGCCGATTCCAAAGGTATTCAATATACTGATGGTATGATTCCGGAAGGTGTTTTTAAAGAAGGAACAATTGCAACCTTGGTGGATGGAACAAAAATGGATGTCAGCGGACTGTCTTACGCACAGCTGGTACAGGAAGGAAAACTGGAACCCACTCATGCCGGTTCATGGTATGGAAATAATTATTCATGGGGAGCACAGACAATTGATGACATTTGGGTACACAAGTTGAGTTATATCGCTTTGCGTAATATTACTATAAATTATCGTTTGCCTAATAGCATCAGTCACAAACTGGGTGCAAAAGGATTGAACCTGTCATTCAGTGCACGTAATTTGGGATATCTGTATAATTCATTACCTAATAACCTGAATCCGGAATCTGTACGTTCTAATTCAGCTTCAGAGTTCCGTATTCGTGGTTTCGAGCCTTATACGGCAAGTTACATATTTACAATTAATGCCAATTTCTAATTGTTAACTTTAAAAGAATTATCAACAATGAAATATAGAACTTTAGCAGCCGCACTGCTTTTAGGAAGTGTAATGTTTACTTCCTGTGTAGATGAATTCTCTGAATTAAATTCAGATCCGTCTACTATTACAAAGCCTGATATTCGTTTCCTGTTCACTAAATGTGAGGCTTCTTTCCAACCGGGAGATTATGCACAGTGGTTTGGAGGATTTAATGATCTTTCTACCTGGTCGCAAACAACAGTTTCATCAGGAGGTAATACAACTCGTTCAAATCGTCCGACTGATGAAGCCAATGGTTGTGGTTATGAAGTAAACGAAGTTCTTCGTTATGCTAATGAGATTCGATATCAAATCAGCCAGTTGCCTGAAGAGGAAAAAGCGACTTATGAATATATCCAATATCTTTGTAATCCTTTGTTGGTTTATTTAAGTATCCAAGATGCCGACCTATATGGCTCACGTCAATATACAGAAGCAGAACAAGCCAGATATACCAATCCTCCTTTGTTATTGCCTAAGTATGACACTCAAGAGGAACTTTTGGAAGTATGGCTGAAAGAACTGGACCAGACTATTAATTATCTGAGCAGTAACGAAATCAAAGATGTTTTGAATAATCAGGACTTTATTTATAAAGGTGATTTGAAAAAATGGGGCAAACTGGCCAATTCTTTGAAATTGAAAATTGCAGCCCGTTTGATAAACAAAGACCGGAACCGTGCTTTTGAAATAGTAAAACAGGTGGCAGAAAGTCCTGTTGGCTTAATTGCTACTACGGATGATGACTTTGTATATAACAAGGGTAAGTTCGATAACAATTGGAATAATGATTTTTCTGTAGGAGTAGGTACGCAACATCTTATAGACTTTTTGGTAAACAACAAAGATCCGCGTTTGCTTTATTTCTTCCAAAAGAATGACTACAATTCTAATGTTGTGCAGGCTTATTTTGATCAAAAAAGAGAAATGCCGGATTTTGTAGAAAAGAATGTAATTTCTGAGGTTAAAAATGGAAAGAAAGTCTTTAAAGAATGGGGTGGCCCAGGTGAACCTTGGGTACGTTATTATGGTCTTCCTGTAGAAATAGGTGCAGGACAGATGGACAAATACGAGGATTATTTTGACCCCACAGGACAATTGTTTGTTTTGTACTCGGCAGCTGGTGCCAAGAAAAGCTATTATCCGTGTACTTACCGGAATCAAGAAATGGTAAAAGGTTTGTTGACATATACTTATCCGGATGCTCCGGATGTTACTCCGGTTCAGGACACTCAACAATATGGCTGGTATGGTCTGTATTTTTCGGCAGCGGAAACCAATTTCTTCTTGGCTGAATTCACCCTGTTGGGAGCTACTTGGAATGGACAAAAAAGTGCCCAAGAGTATTTTACAGACGGTATCACTGCTTCAGTAAAAGGATATGATTATGTTGCCGGTCAGAATCATATACCTTATTATGACAGTCCTTATGTAAATGACCCTCATGATGTTTCCATTAAGCTGCAAGAGGAATGGCTGACAGAACTGCTTAAGAAAGAGGCTTATAATTTAAGTGGAGATAAAGCTTCTGATTTGGAAAAAGTGTATATCCAAGAATATCTCCATTATTTTAATGCACCGATTGATCAATATGTTAACATTATGCGTTCTGGTGTTCCTATGAAGAATAGTTCCATTTTACCGCGTAAGGAATTTGACGAACAATTGGGTGACTCTTATCCTATCCCTAGAAGATTTGCTGTTATGGAGCCTTTGGAATCAGATCAGTTACATGACATAACTATCGCTGCATATAAAGCACAAGGTTATACATATCAAGGTACAAATGCAAAAAATCCACAAGTTTTGCATGACGAACGTGTATGGATGGATAAAGAAAATCCTGATTTTGGCAAAGGACCGAAGAACTGAAAATAAAATTAAAGAATAACAGTTCCCCTTGTTTTTCCTGTAAAAACAAGGGGATTGTTTTATTTTGACCTTCAGGACTATACATAGAATTATTTTGCAAATATTATTTATATGTAAGTAAAGAGTTGATTCTTCTTGAAAAAGATAAGGACTTTCTAAAACAATGAGCCGATGCTGTTTTCATTTGTAAGATGAAAAACTTTCCCACCAATTATTGAAAGTTCTCATTCTTTTACGGAATGTAATACTCCCTTATTTCTTTGTGCAAAGTAGTGATTTGGGTAGAAATGAAGTAGAAAATTTCCATTTAAAGTTTGTTTTAACGGCTTTAAATGGAAATTTCTTTTTGTCGTTATCATATTCAACTACATTGAATATCAACACAATAGCTGCAAGAGTAGTTCTGAAGGAACTAAGGAAACGGAATTACTTGATTTTCAATAAACTTTAAAAAAAATCACAGCTATGTTAAAACGACTAAAATCAGTCAGTATGTTGCTGTTCCTAATGGGTGCCTCTACCGGAGCAGCATACGCGGTCGCCAATCCCGGCGTTACCGATGTGAAAATCACACAACAGACAGGGACGTGCACGGGAGTCGTAGTAGATGCTACAGGTGAAACCGTTATCGGTGCGTCTGTAGTAGTGAAAGGTACGACCAATGGTACTATTACCGGTATTGATGGTGACTTTTCCTTGTCAGGTGTTAAACAAGGAGATGTTATCCAAGTTTCCTTTGTGGGATATCTTACCCAAGAGATTAAATTTAAAGGAGAATCTTTAAAAATTATTCTTCAAGAAGATTCACAAACTCTTCAAGAAGTGGTTGTAGTAGGTTATGGTGGTGTTCAGAAAGCCAAAACAATGACTGCATCTGCCGCTACCGTAAAGATGTCCGAATTGGCAAAGTTACCGGTTGCTTCTATGTCCGAAGGGTTGGGAGGACGTGTTACCGGTGTGGTAACTCAACAGGCTTCCGGTGCGCCGGGTGAAAACGCCAGAATTTGGATTCGAGGCGGTGAAAATATCTTGTATGTCATTGACGATGTCGTGATGGATTCGGGGCAAGGTAATGAGTTTTTCAACCGCTTGCGTCCGGATGATATCGCTTCCATGTCAATCTTGAAAGACGCTGCTGCAACTGCCGTATATGGTCCGCGTGCCGCTAATGGTGTAGTAGTGATTGCTACCAAGCGTGGACAGGAAGGCGCGCCTACCATTACTTTAAACCAAAAAGTGTCTATCATGACTCCTGCTTATCGTCCCAAAGGATTGAGTAGTTACGAGTACGCATTGGCACGTAATGAAGCGGAATTGGCAAGTTTCCAAGAGAGTCCGACTTTTAATGATACAGAACTTTCTAAATATTATATGGGCGATCTGTGGCAGAAAGGATACGGATTTGAAGAAATCCGTAACCTGGTGAACGAAAGATATAATTTAGGGTATTCTTTGCAAGACATCAACGATTTGTTCGATCCGTTAAAGACACAAGGTAAAAATATCCAGGACTACTATTCTTCTTACGACCCATGGGATATGTTTGATCATACACAGCCAATGTATCAAACTAATGTCAGCCTGCGTGGTGGTGGCGAACGTATCAAATATTATTCAAGTTTGGGATATATGAAGCAAAATGGTGTCAGTGATAAATATTCATACGAACAGGTGAACATGATTTTGAACACAGACGCCATGTTGTTGAGCGACAAGAGTTTGAAATTTACTTTCAACTTGAACGGTAATACTTCTAACAACAATAAACCTGCCGATGGTGAAGGTGTGTTCAACAATGCCATGTATGGTGACTGGATGCCTAAGAGGCCGGCTGCCTGGAGTACCGGACTGCCAAGAAAGGGATCTGTGGAGGCGCAGTTGAACAACGGTTTCAACAATACAGAATCTTATCGCTTCCAGATGAATGCAGCTTTGAAATGGAGTGTGCCTTGGGTGGAAGGCTTGTCTGCACAGGCTAGCTTGAACTTCACTACTTCTTATTATCATCAGCGTCATTTTAACCATGATCAGGAAGGCGTTTATGACAATCCGTATGCTACTGCCGTTTCTTCCTATAATCCTGAAAACGCCAACTTATATGAAAAATGGAATAAGTATAAGTTGTTGACCGGCATTTTCCAGATTGATTATACCCGTTCTTTCGGAAAGCATAATCTATCTGCTATGGTGAACTATCAAAGTCAGGTAAGAAAGAGCAATTGGACGGATGCAAAGAAAAAAGGATATCCTACCACTTTGGCTCCGCAGCTTGATCTAGGCGGTACATTAGTTTCTGCCGGTGGCTCTGCTGAAGAATGGGGTTCTGCTTCTTACATCGGGCGTTTTACTTACGACTATGACAATAAGTACCTGTTCCAATACAGTGCTAACTACAATGGTTCTTTGAGTTATAGCCCGGATAAACGTTGGGGATATTTTCAGGCTTTCTCATTGGGTTGGGTGATGTCCGATGAAGTTTGGTTCAAGAATTTGGTGAATCCGAACATTGTTAATATGATAAAATTACGTGGCGGATTTGGATTGGTAGGTAATGAAGTGGGAAGTCCATTTTCTTTCCTTACCCAATATGCGCAGAGTTCAAACCGCATATTGTTTGGAGAAAATATGGCTTCTAATGTAGGATGGTACGAGTCTGATGTAGCAAACAATTTACAATGGTCCAGCAGTAAGCAGTATGGTATTGGTCTGGATTTCGGCTTTTTGAAAGACCGCTTGACAGGATCATTCGATACGTTTTTATATTTGAACAAAGGAGATGTGATGGACATGACTGATGATATGATTCGGGTAGATATTTTAGGTATGCCGAACACTCCGAAAATTAATGCTCCGTACACTACTTCACGAAAAGGAGGTTTCGAAGTTTCGTTGAACTGGCAAGACAAGATTGGCAAAGTCGGTTATCGTGTAGGGGTAAACTATTCTTATTGGGATGAACGGGTGACTCGCCATAGCAGCTCTGATTCGGACTGGTGGACTCCGACATTCGACAATATCGGCAAACGTCCTTATGTAACAAACGGAGAATCTATAACATATCCTTATGGGTTGAAGACCAATGGATTACACGGGTCATGGCAAAATATGTATAATTCCTTATTACACGCTAACAATAATATGACTTTGGGAACTCCGGCTTTGGTGGACTTAAATGGTGATGGTCGTGTAAATGATTACTATGTGTTCAATGCGGAAGGGTCTACTCCACATACTCAATTTGGTGTAACTTTAGGAGCCGACTGGAACGGATTCGATCTGGAACTGTTCTTCCAAGGAGCAACCGGTGCAAGGGGAGCTATGCCTTCTCCGCTCCGCAGCCAACAAAGCTATATGTGGAATTACGGACAATACGCGTTCCAGAATGCATATACACCGAGCAACCCTGATGTAGACGCCGCTCTTCCAACTCCGGTTCCTGAAGGCAATGGATTTGGATATAGTTACATTGACATCTGGTCTTTTGATGCCTCTTACCTGAAACTGAAAAATATCAGTTTACGTTATGACTTAAAACGTTCGGTTTTGAAAAATCTACCAGTTATTCAAGGATTGGATTTAAGTTTCGTTGTGACTAACGCATTTACTTGGACTAAAAAATCTTATCCACTGAAAGATTTGCAGGATCCCGAATTCATTACTACAGGTGCTTCTATCTATAATAACAATGGTACTTTGGGAAGCTATCCTACCCAGCGTTCTTATACTTTGGGCGTAACAGTAACTTTATAAAACTTGGTTAATATGAAACGTAAAAATAAAACAACTAAATATATTCTGGCCGGGTTATTTCTTTCTTCGATGATGGGAGTAACAACTGCATGTGATCCGTTAGGAATAGAACCTACAACAAAAGTGGATGAAGAACGCTTTTGGGAAAATCCTCAATTGGCTCGTTCTTATGTGAACAATTTCTATTTCATATCCCAATCGGCATCTGGTGACACCTTCCAGTCAGAACAGTGGTCAGATAACTGTCAGGGAAACTATGAACAGGACTGGGATACGTATCGACAGTACAATTTTAACAAACGTACTTATGATGAAAATAATGGTATCACTTGTTTCAGCGCCCCATGGAGTGGAGCTTATAAAAACATTCGTGCTGTAAATCTTGGAATTGAAAAAATTTCTTCCAGCAGCATATTGACAGAGGCTCAGAAGAACCAATTCTTGGGTGAATGTTACTTTTTCCGTGCTTTTATTTATTTTGACATGGAAAAGTTTTGGGGAAGCGTTCCTTATGTAGACAAAGCGTTAACGATTGAAGATGAAACCTATTTGCCTCGTACTAAACGCGAAACTATTTTCGACAATATTCTAGACGATTTGCAGAAATCCGTAGATTATTTTAAAGCTTATGGTGGAACGCATACGCTTGGTATGGTAAATGAAGATGTAGCTAACGCATACATCTCTCGCGTGGCTTTATATGCAGCCAATGCGGCCGATGCTTCAGCCAAAGGTCTATATTCGGATGATGCTGAAGGCTTGTTCAAGTTTGAGAAGAATGCAAATCATTATTATGAATTGGCTTATAATGCAGCTAAAGGATTGATAGGCAAGTACAGTTTGGAACCGAATTATGAGGATCTGTTCACAAAAACAGAGTCACATACAAGCGTTGAGTCAATTTGGCCGGTCATGTTTAAAGAAAACCAACGTAGTGGTTTCAATCCAACTGCAAAGAACGGACCTGACGGGAATTATTATGGAGCAACCGAAGATGCGACTTATTCTTACGGGCGTCGTTCAGGTTTATTTCCTACACAGGATTTGGTAGACTGTTATTTACAGAAAGATGACGCTGATGGCAAATGGAAAAATTGGTGGGAAACTTCACAGGCAAAAGCCATGGGAATCCATAGAAATGCAGAAGGAGAATTAGAAGGAGAATCTGCTAATTATCGCGATATGTTCAAGAATCGCGATAGCCGCTTCTATTCCACAGTTACTTACGATGGAGCATATATGGGACCGGAAGAAGAACGTTATATTATTCAAACTTGGATTGACAATACTACACTAGATGAAAAGACCTTAAAATACAGTGCTTTACATTCTGGGTATAGAGTGATGGAAAATTTAAATTCCGCACCAATCAACAGAGCTTCCGCACAAACAATAACTGGTTATTATTCAAGGAAGTACTCTCAGTTTAATAAAATCAATACGGACGGGACTTTGGATTTTGACACCCAGCGTCAGACTTGCTATTTCAATGTACGGTATGCGGAAGTGTTGCTGAATTGTGCCGAGGCAAGTATTAAACTAGGCAAGACCGATGCGGCAGGCTATATCAATGAAATCCGTAATCGTGCCGGATTGCCTAATTATGACGGCAATGATTTGTGGAATGAAATGAAACTGCAACGTCGTTTGGAATTTGCATTTGAATGTCCGGGCTTCCGTTATTTCGATTTATTGCGTTGGGGGGAAGCAGAAGGCAAAACGACTATTGAAGAGTTGAATACTCCTTCCAGAGGATTATGGATTTTCCGTAAAGGTATGGAAAGCGAAAAGGCTGGTGAGAATGGTTATCCTGTAGAGCCGGGTGGTGAAGGATATTTTACTCCTAAATTCCAGACTTTTGAGATGCCGTATTCTTATTATGAAAGAAAGTTTGATGATGCAAGATACTACTTTGTACCATTTTCACAGTCCATGTTGAGAGACTATACACAATTGCAACAGAATCCGGGATGGAAAAACTTCAACTATAACAATTAAAAAAAGATAGTTATGATGAATAAATTGCTAAATAAAATATGTATAGGTGCAGCTGTGTTGTGCAGTGCATCAGTTATTTCTAGTTGTACTGCCGGATTGACTTATGAAGAGGCACCGGAATCTGTTTATTCAGAAGTAGGGGTAAGCAAAATCGAGTTAAAAGCCCGGGAATTGTTTAATGACAAGATTTATGCAGTTAACTGGAACAAATGGGTGGACAATTATATTGATACTCGTTTGATTGGAAGTTCTGACGTTTTTACGTGGGTTAACAGAACGGGGGCTCCCTATACCATGCCGGATGGGAAAGTTGTGGCTGCCGGAGAATCAATAAAAGTGGAAGGTTCGGAAACAATAGAATCCGATAGCAGTGCGCCTGATGGCAAGGTGTATGTATTAAACGTATATGCCGCTTCGGATGTACAATATTCGACAGCTAACAAGGGGTTCTTGTTTGATGGCAGTAAGTTTTCCGGTGACTTTGAATTGGTGAATCCTGTTGATAACCGTTCACAATATGTAGTTCTTCCTGTTAGAAAGAATGAAATCATAGGTGAACTTTATCTGGTAAGCTATTCTGTCTGTACGGTAGAACCCGTAGGTGACTCTCCTAAATTGGGTATGCCGGGAGATTTTACCAAGCCTCGTCGTTATCTGGTGAAGAATATCGCTCATCGCCCTGCTGGAGTGGAGCAACATCAGCGTATGTATGAAGTACGTGTTACTTTCCTTCCGTAATGCAGGTGAATTCTTTTTTATAATAAATGAAAGGGTGGGCTTCAGGCTCACCCTTTCTTGAGATAAACTATTAACTGAAAATATATGAGACTGATTTTATGTTGGTTAGGGATATGGATATTCTGTGTGGGTCTGTTTGCGCAAAATACTAAGGACAATTCCTCTTATCTGTTTGATGAATTTCAAGATTGCTTGATTGTATATAAAGATGGAAGACAGTTTACGGCTCCGGTCAATTATGATCTGATAAAGAAACATTATGTCTTTAAAGATCCGGAACAACAAGAAAAGGAGTTTTCTGATCCGGAATTGATAGCGGTGCTTCGCATAGGCAACAGAAGTTTCTTGATAGGAAAGCAAGAAGCGGTAGAGGTAATCCAAGCTCAGCCCAAATTCAATGTAATCTATACAAGTGATACACGAAGAGCCCCCAAAAAGATTTCGTATGGAGGAACTACACAAACGGCTTCCGTGGATAACTATTCAGGATTAACAGGTACAGGGTTATCCGGTGGCATACAGGACGCCCAACGTATCGTTACCGGAATTAATAAAACCTACGAAGTTAGTGTAGGTAAAAAAACGAAACGCTTTTATAACAAGAAGAGTTTTTTAAAGCTTTTCCCTAAAAAACAACAAGTCCGATGGAACCGATACATCGAAGAAAATAAGATAGATTTCGGTTCTGTGGATCAGGTGTTCAAGCTCTTTCAAGTTTCTATTTCACACTAAGCATTTTCGCGGTCACAGAAATAGTCGGGTCCTTGGTAACCGGTTATTAAAAATGGATTAGTAGGAATATTCTTCATTGCTGTTTTTATGTTACATAAAACATGTAACGCAAATAACGCAATAAAGTTTGGATTGAGCAAATATGAGAGTTGTATTTTTGTGTTGCCCATTGTACCATGCTCTGACTTGACATGGTCCATGGCAATAATTTAATATGGCAGTTACAAGATATCTAAAGCAGAAGTTATGCAGATAATGATCATGTTTCATGGATAAGGACATGATACCTGGAGCATTATGATCCTTTGGAAAGCATCAGGAGCAGAAAACAGGAAGAGGGTGTATAGCCGGAGCCGGCTGTTATACCCTCTTCCTGTAATGAGGTAGATTCCTTATTTCATCTTATACACCAAAGTTCCACCCTTCAAAATATCTTCATGCGAGATATAATTCTTTGTATAGGGTTCACCGTTCAGTGTGATGCTGTCAATGTACTTGTGTTCCTTTGACAATCCTTCGGCAATGATCGTGAAAGTCTTTCCGTCGGCCAGATTCAAAACGATTTCAGGCAGCTGCGGAGCGCCGAAGACATAATTGCCACTTACCGGATCTACCGGATAGAACCCCATAGCCGAGAACATATACCATGCTGACATCTGTCCGCAGTCGTCATTGCCACAGAGTCCGTCGGGTTCGGGACGATATTGCGTATCAAAGATTTCACGGATCAGTTCCTGGGTACGTTCGGGGCGGCCTGCCAACGTATATAAATAAGTAATGTGATGGCTGGGTTCGTTGCCGTGTGCATATTGACCGATCAAGCCGGTAACATCTGCCTGGGTGGTTTCCAGTTTCAAGGTGAACAAAGAATCCAATTTGTTTAAGAATGCCTGTTCTCCGCCGAATAACTCAATAAGCCCCGGCACATCATGTTGCACATGCCAGGTGTACTGCCATGCATTCCCTTCGGTATAGTCTCCACCGGTACTTTCCATGTGGGCAACCTGACTAGGGTTGAAGGGAGATTTCCAACTTCCGTCAGCATTACGGGGACGCATGAACTGCGTTTCTTTATCAAACAGGTTCTTATAAAAATCGGCACGTTTGGCAAAATAAGCGGCATCTTCCTCTTTACCCATACGTTGGGCCATATCGGCTGCGGCATAATCGTCATATACCGATTCCAGTGTGGAGGATACTGATTCTGTCTTAATCAAGTCTGTAGGGAAATAACCGTATTTCATATAAGTTTCCCAATCGGATTTCAGTTTATGAGATACGGTCTGGGTATTTTTGATAGCATTGAAGGCACGTTCGGCGTCAAAACCCCGGAACCCTTTGCGGTACGCTTCGGCGATAACTGAAACACCGTGGTTGCCAATCATGGTATATGTCTCTTTTCCCCAAAGTCCCCAGATAGGCAGGAAGCCCTGTACTTCAGCCTGTTCTACCAATGAATTGACGAATCCGTCTACTTTTTCAGGAACCATTAAGGTGTAAAACGGGTGGGCGGCGCGATAAGTGTCCCATAAGGAGAAAGTGGAATAAAAAGCTCCGTTACCGGCTTTAACGATGGAATCGGCTGCATTACGGTACCATCCGTCTACGTCCGAGATTTGGTTGGGCTGTATCAGGGCATGGTAGAAGCTGGTATAGAAGTTGGTCTTCTCGTCATCCGTACCCGTTACTTCAATGCGGCTCAGATAATTGTTCCATTCGTTGTGGGCTGCTTGCTTCACTCCTTCAAAATTCCAGTCGGCTATTTCCGCTTCCATATTCTTCTTGGCTCCATCCAAGCCGGTGGTGGACATGGCTACTTTCATCAGCAGTTCCTCTCCCGGCTTCATGTCAAAAGTAGCGATGATGCGTTTCCCTTTTTCAGTTTCGGCCATGGGCAGATACAGGGTATCTATGACGGGACGATTGAACTTCATAACAAAAAAGTAATCCTGGTTCACCCATACGCTGTTGCGTACATGTCCGGTCAAGGTTTGTGCATCTTCCCAATTGGTTTCGCAACTTTGTACTTGCGAATGGTATTGGTTTTCGTTCCACGCAGGTCCGTGCTGAAGGTCAATCAATACAGATGCCGAGTCGGCGTTATGATAGGTATAACGGTGCAGGGCGGCATGGGGAGAGGCGGTCAGTTCGGCCTTCACGCCGGGGTCGGCCAGCTCTACGGTGTAGTATCCGGGAGTCGCTGCTTCCTTGTCTTTGGGGAAGTGGCTGCGATAAGCGTCCCAGGCACGGGCGCGTGTTCCGGTAACCGGCATCACCAGGATGTCTCCCAGGTCCATACACCCTGTTCCATTAAGGTGTGTCTGGGTAAATCCCCATATCAGGGAGTCGGTGTACACATATTCCGAGCAATATCTCCAGCCGACAGCTCCGGTTACGGGGCTTGTCTGGATCATGCCGAAAGGACGGCAGGCACCGGGAAAGGTATGTCCGTTGTCTGCTGCTCCGATGAACGTGTTAACATACTGCGTGTAGTCAGTTTCGCCTGTCTTCTGCTGTGTTGTGGAACAGCCGAAGAGCGAGCCTGCCAATACAAATGCGCAAAGGATAGAATTGGTTTTCTTCATAGATTCGCAATTAATAAATATTTTGCGTAAAGATAAAGAGTTTTCTGGAAAAATGGGTCAAGAAATCAAAACAAGAAACGAATTAATAAGAAGTAAATGAATATCTTTGCATCTCTTAAATTAATAAACGACATGAAAAACCTTAGTTTGGGATCTCTCATGAGGATACTCTCTGCATTCATTTTCCTTTTATCGAACCTTCTTTAGATTAATCCGAAATGTTTCAACGCATTGGCTATTCCGTCTTCATCTACGGAGGTGGTCACATAGTCGGCCACAGCTTTGACATGAGGTTCGGCGTTTCCCATAGCTATCCCTGTGGCTACGTGTTTCAGCATGGGAATATCATTGCCGCCGTCACCGAAAGCCATGGTGTCTTTCAGGTCAATGTCAAAATATGCCAGCACTTTGTCTATTCCCGTACTTTTACTGTTGCCCCGTGCAATGATGTCGGCAAACAATGGATACCAGCGCATTGGCTCGCAATGGGTCAGCACTTTGCCGAATATATCTGTTTCTTTTTCCTCTTCGGCCGTAAAATACCCCATTATTTGCAGGATGTCTTTTCCACGGGCTTCTTCTATGGAGGCGACAGGGGGAACAGGAATTTCAATCAGATCGGAAACAGCCTGTACTCTGTCATTCACTTCTGTGACGAACATTTCATTGCCGTATGCAAAAACGAAAGGTACCGGATATTTCTGTTGAAAAGTTATTAGCCGTTCAATGTCTTCTTGCGGGATGCAACCTTTATAAATGGGCTGGTGGCCGGCGGTAAAACAATAGCTTCCGTTTACGGTGATATACCCGTCAAACTCTAAGTCACCCAGGTTGTTTATTAAACATTGTGGGCGTCCGGTAGCAATAAATATTTTAATGCCTTTATCACGGAGTGCCTTTAATGCCTCATGGGTTGAAGCGGGAATCTTATGAGTTTCAAAAGAAACCAATGTACCGTCAATATCGAAAAAAATAGCTTTAACCATACGTTTACCTATTGAATATTATCGTTATATATTTTCATTTTGCAAAGATGAGAATTAAAATACATGCACACAAATACGATAAAGGTTAATTTTTGGCTTATTTGACTTTACAGATTGATTTTAATATCTATATTTGTGTTTCTAAAATAACAAGAGAAATGGCAGTTCAGTTTACAAGAATAGCAGTAAAGATCGGTAGTAATGTGTTGGCGCGTAAAGACGGTACGCTGGATGTGACGCGTATGTCGGCATTGGTAGACCAGGTGGCGGAATTGCGCAAAGCCGGGGTGGAAGTCATTCTGATTTCATCCGGGGCGGTAGCTTCGGGACGCAGCGAGATCAAGCCTTCCAAGAAATTGGATAGCGTGGAGCAAAGGCAGCTTTTCTCGGCGGTGGGCCAGGCAAAACTGATCAACCGGTACTATGAGCTGTTTCGCGAACACGGTATTCCCGTCGGGCAGGTGCTGACTACGAAAGAAAGTTTCGGCACGCGCCGTCATTACCTGAACCAGCGCAACTGCATGATGGTGATGCTGGAGAACGGTGTCATACCTATCGTAAATGAGAATGATACCATTTCGGTCACTGAACTGATGTTTACAGACAATGACGAGCTTTCGGGAATGATCGCTTCCATGATGGATATGCAGGCGTTAATCATACTGAGCAATATTGACGGCATATACAATGGTTCTCCTTCTACCCCCGGTACGCAGGTGATACGGGAGGTGGAGCAGGGAAAGGATCTTTCGGACTATATACAGACGGAGAAATCGGGATTCGGCCGGGGCGGTATGCTGACAAAGACTACCATTGCCCGTAAAGTGGCCGATGAGGGCATTACCGTCATTATAGCCAACGGCAAGAAAGACCATATTCTGGTCGATTTGCTGCAACATCCGGCAGAGACGGTTTGTACGCGCTTTATTCCGGCAGAAGGCGGAGTATCCAGCGTGAAAAAGTGGATTGCCCATAGCGAAGGCTTTGCCAAAGGCGAGCTGCATTTGAACGAACAGGCCGTGAAAGTGTTGAAAGGACAGAAGGCGGTAAGCCTGCTTCCTGTGGGAGTGGTCCGCATAGAAGGGGAATTTGAAAAAGATGATATAGTGAAAATCATAGACCACCGGGGCAGGCAGATAGGAGTGGGACGCATCGGATTTGATTCGGCAGAAGCGCGTGCATTGCAGGGGAAACATGGACAGAAACCTATGGTACACTATGATTATTTGTATTTGGACTGATGCGGTGTGGTAATGATTTAGATAAAATGAAGTGACTATGGAACAGATAAAAGATATTTTTAAACAGGTGCGGCAGGCAAAAGGATCTCTTGCTTTCTGCAAGGAGGAGATCATCAATGATACCTTGTATGCATTGGCCGACAGGGTGGAGGCTGCTACGGACCGGATTCTGGAAGAGAACGCCAAGGATCTGGCGGCGATGGATCCGTCGAATCCCAAATATGACCGTCTCAAACTGACGGCGGAACGTATTCACGCCATAGCCCAAGGCATACGGCAGGTAGCCACGCTGCCTTCTCCATCGGGAAGGATACTGAGCCAGACCGTGCGTCCCAATGGCATGAAGCTGACCAAGGTAAGTGTGCCTTTCGGGGTGATAGGCATTATTTATGAAGCTCGTCCTAATGTGACTTTGGATGTGTTTGCACTTTGTTTCAAATCCGGCAACGCCTGTATATTAAAGGGGGGGAGCGATGCCGATTTCTCCAACCGTATCCTGGTGGAGATTATCCGGAATACCTTGCTGGATGTAGCCCACTTGTCTCCTTATCTGGTGGCATTGTTGCCGGCAGGACATGATTCGGCCGACGCGCTGCTCCATGCCCGCGGCTATGTGGATCTGATTATCCCCCGCGGCGGCAAGGGGCTGATAGACTATGTGCGGCAGAACGCCACGATTCCCGTTATCGAGACAGGAGCCGGTGTGTGTCACGTTTATTTTGACAAGGAGGGTGATGTGGCGAAAGGAGCCGCCATTATCCGCAACGCCAAGACACGCCGTGTCAGCGTGTGCAATGCCTTGGACTGTCTGATTATAGATGTGAACCGGCTGACCGACCTTTCCACTCTTTGTAGCGGCTTGCAGCAGGACAACGTGGAAATCTATGCCGATGACTTGTGTTACAATTATCTGAAGACTTCTTACCCTTCCCACTTGCTGAAACATGCTTCTACGGATACTTTCGGAACAGAGTTTCTGGACTACAAAATGGCAGTGACGGCGACTATGACCATACAGGCGGCTGTGGCCCACATTTCTATCTATGGTTCGGGACATAGTGAATGTATTGTGACGGAGAATGACCGGGCGGCCGATTATTTTATGAAAATGGTGGATGCGGCTTGTGTCTATGTGAATGTGCCTACTTCGTTCACCGATGGAGGTGAGTTCGGACTGGGAGCGGAAATAGGTATCAGCACGCAGAAGCTCCACGCCCGTGGTCCGATGGGACTAGAGGAACTGAACACATACAAGTGGATTATTCAGGGGGATGGACAAATAAGACAATAATACTATAAATGAAAAAATTATGAGATACTTTACAAACGTACACGATTTGGGCGACTTGAAGAGTGCCCTTGCCGAAGCTTTCGAAATCAAGAAAGACCGCTACAAATATGAAACCCTGGGAAAGCATAAGACTTGCCTGCTGATTTTCTTCAACAACAGTCTGCGTACCCGTTTGAGCACCCAGAAGGCAGCCCGTAACTTGGGCATGGATGTGATTGTGCTCGATGTGAATCAAGGTGCATGGAAGCTGGAGACCGAGCGCGGTGTCATTATGGATGGCGACAAGAGTGAACATTTACTGGAGGCTATTCCGGTGATGGCTTCTTATTGTGATATCATCGGTGTGCGTTCGTTCGCTCATTTTGAGAACCGCGAGGATGATTATACCGAAAAGATTCTGAATCAGTTCATCAAGTATTCCGGCAAGCCTGTATTCTCCATGGAAGCCGCTACCGGTCATCCGTTGCAGGCTTTCGCCGACCTGATTACCATCGAGGAGTATAAGAAGAAAGACCGTCCCAAGGTGGTCTTGACTTGGGCGCCGCATCCGCGTGCATTGCCTCAGGCCGTTCCCAACTCGTTTGCCGACTGGATGAACGAGGCCGATGTGGATTTTGTCATCACTCATCCCGAAGGCTATGAGCTGGACCCGAAGTTTGTCCGTGGCGCGAAGGTGGAATACAACCAGATGAAAGCCTTTGAAGGGGCTGACTTTATCTATGCCAAGAACTGGGCAGCCTATGCCGATCCCAACTACGGCAAAGTCCTCAACATGGACCGCAGCTGGACAGTCGACACCGAAAAGATGGCACTGACCAACAACGCCTACTTCATGCATTGCCTCCCCGTCCGCCGCAATATGATCGTAACGGACGATGTAATCGAAAGCCCGCAAAGCATCGTCATTCCCGAAGCTGCCAACCGCGAGATTTCGGCACAGACGGTGTTGAAGAAGATATTGATGGAGTTGTAATAGAGGAATGAAGAGTACCTTGTTCCCGCGCTTGACGCGGGATCGCATTAGAACCGGCAGTATAAACAACTGATTAATAAAGCCTGCCCTTTTGCGGCCCCGCGTCAAGCGCGGGGACAAGGACTCTTTATTTCTTTCCGGACAAGTTATCTAAGAACAAATCCATCATCCGCTTAGCCGCGACGAACGAACTGATTTCGTTGTTCAATACTTGCTGTTCGGTGACGCCTAACATGCCTTCGACAGCCGGGTTATGATAGAACTTTTCGCGAAGTGTGTCGTTGATGCTTTCATACATCCAGTACTTGGCCTGCTCGTTGCGCTTGTAGTTGAAGTAACCGTTCTTTTGGGTGAACTCCATATATTCGCCGACCATATCCCATATTTCTTTGATTCCTAAATTGTAGTATCCGGAGTACGTCAATACTTTCGGGAACCACCCGGATTCCGGAGCCGGAAACAGATGCAGGGCATTACGGAACTGCGCGGCGGCAAGGTTCGCCTTTTCGATATTGTCGCCATCCGCCTTGTTGATGATGATGCCGTCTGCCATTTCCATGATACCGCGCTTGATGCCTTGCAGTTCGTCACCGGTACCGGCAAGCTGGATCAACAGGAAGAAGTCGACCATCGAATGGACAGCCGTCTCACTCTGTCCGACACCGACCGTTTCGACGAATACCGTGTCGAATCCGGCGGCTTCGCAAAGGACAATCGTCTCGCGTGTCTTGCGTGCCACACCTCCTAACGAACCGGCCGATGGTGAAGGGCGTAT
>OGFW01000942.1_pt1 | contig 26041 bp, 16 predicted proteins | sample 1570991 | NCBI WGS metagenome assembly OGFW01 (sample SAMEA2582074, study PRJEB24529) | metagenome | biome: Human gut stool | place: China | collected 2011
AAGGCGAGAATGATGGCAACGGAAGCTTGGAACGAAATTAAAAATCAGGATGTCTGGTATCATAGTGACCTCAAATTAATTGTCGTTATTTTATTTACACTTCCACTAGAAACAGTGATTTCTATCTGTGATGAAGTGATAGATAGGCTCAATGATTACTCTGATTATACAGAGATTCTTCCCACCAAGTATAAATTACTCTCAAATTTAGCCAGTATTTTTCTATGGAATGGTTTGATGGAGAAATGTACGAGGATCAGTTATCTATTGTTAGATACGGCAAAAAAAAGTAAGCGATATGATTTTCTAGGAAATGCTAAAGTGACACTTGGAATTTGTTTAACTGATAAAAAGTTGGTCGATGAAGGATTGCAACTACTCGAATTAACGGATGAACAAACACTATTGGAAGCATGTCAGTCAGATGTGAATCGTTTTTTCAAGGAATGAGTTTCTAAATGGATTTAGTCATAAAACGGTTTGAAGATATAATCGACATATTGTTGTATCCATGCTCAATGGTTATTGGGTAAGGGATGACAACCTACACATTATCCCGTTAGATCAGCTAGTTAAGCAATATTTGAAAAAATGATCATTTAATTTAACAAATAATAATTTTGAATTGCACCTCAAATGTTAGAGTTCATCTAATATTTGAGGTGTTTTTAATATGAAATACAATTATTTTCAATTATCAAATAAAGAGATTTCCGTTCAGAAGACTTTGATAGCATAGTTTGAACCAATAAATACTGAGGAAAATATTTTGAGTTCATTTATCTAATTATAAAATGTGTATATAAGAGACAATTTGACATTTGCTTTTTTATTTTGTGTATTATTATTCTAGAAAGAAAAAAATAGATTTCAATTTTAAAATCGTTCGTTATCTTTTTATTGTAGATAAATAGGTAATGAAGTAATGCTATAGTCAGGATGTATAGGCTGATGAAGAAAAAAGATCTTGTCAAACAAAAATTTTTAACTTTTATCATCCTTGGTATTATCATTCTCTTATCAGCCTGCACTCTTGTAGGACCACAAAAAAAATCTCCTTCCGGTAGTACCAATGTGTCTAGGAAAATAGGATTCGAGGAAAGAAAGGCAGAAGATTTATTAAAAAATTCTATTGATAAACCTCTAAGCAATGGAAGGTCGTTTTTGACTTTTTTTAAAGAGGAGATAGCCAATTCTTCTTTGAAAGAAAGTACCCGTCAAAATCACCTTTCCACGCTTGAATTACTTCAGGAGTTCAAGAAAGAGGTATTATTTACCGATTTGACATTTGAGTTTGTGTCTTCATTTGATAATTACCTGCAATCTAAAGGTTATCACCTTAATACTATTGCCAAGCACATGAAGCATCTGAAACGATATATTAATGTTGCAATAAATAAGGAGTATATGGATATACAGAAGTATGCCTTTAGAAAATATAAAATTAAAAGTATAGAAGGAAGCCATACACACTTAGCTCCGGAAGAGTTACACAAATTTGAGAATTTGCAGCTGACTGGAAGATATACGAGACTGCAAAAAACAAAAGATGCTTTTTTATTTTGCTGTTATGCTGGATTACGATATTCTGATTTCACTAATCTGACCTCTGCAAATATTGTTGAGTTCCATCAGGAGACTTGGATAATATACAAATCTGTCAAAACAGGTATGGAGGTACGCCTTCCTTTATATTTATTATTTGAGGGTAAAGGAATCCAGATATTGCAACGCTATAAAGATGACCTCAATAGTTTTTTCAAGTTGAAAGACAATTCTAATATTAATAAGGAATTAAACATATTGGCAGGCTTGGCTAAAATTGATAAACGTGTATCGTTTCACACCGCCCGTCATACAAATGCTACCTTATTATTATATAATGGTGCCAATATAACTACTGTACAAAAACTGTTAGGACATAAAAGTGTAAAGACCACGCAGGTATATGCGAATATAATGGATATTACAGTGGTGCGTGATCTTGAGAAAACTGCCTCATCAAAAAAATAATAATAAGCACAAAAACTAAACGAAAGTGTTCTGTTTTTAAGATTTGGTTATAGATATGGAAGGTATAATTTTCTCTAATAGAAGAAAGTGTGTATAATTAAATGAAAGAATATGCAATATAAGTTCCGAAAACGCATATATATAATCTAAAGATACATCATAATTACGAATATTATCACTCGTCCCATTTAAAGGAATAAAGCGTTCCTTTAAAAGGAACGAGTCATTGGTCGTAGAGAAGCCCTTGCTTTCTTTAAAAGGAAAGGATTAAAAGCTAATTTATAAACTTGACAGCCTCTAATAGCTATTAAAATCCGGCATTTGGGGTTCTTTCATTTTAGCATCAGATAAATGATAAATACCTCTTTTTGCATAATTAGATGTAATTACACAATCTCTTTGATACAGAAAAAGCATATAACCATCCAATATAAATATTCATCAATCATATTCTCTGCGATTTTGGAGGATATTTGAATCCACCCCTGCATATTTTAAAATATACAGTAATAAAATATGCATTTTTTCATCTGGAGTTTTTCTTTTTCTTAGATTACCATTTGCTAATGAATATATTATTATAGTCAATAATTATTGGATATAATTTAGAACAAGAAAACCATCTTCAACAGTTAAGATGGAAATAAGTTTTAGCTTATATCATATAAGATAAGAACTTAAATAATTAATTAATAGATGGTTATGCCCTATTTTTGATAGAAATCTGGTATCATAAATCAGTAAATTAATATGTTTGGTAGGTGCTTAATATATTGATAATCTGCATAATAACTACAACAAAAATTTATTTCCGAAGGAAAGCAAACATCATATATATTGTTAGTAATCAACATATTATAGTTGTATTTAGTTCTGCAAAGACTTTGCAGATTTCGTACATCGGTATGCAGACGCAGGAAGTGGCGATAAAGCTCAATTTGCGAGTGGTTCTCAAATCTGATGCACAGCTAATAGATGAGGTTGTGGTAACCGGATATGGGGTAACTAAAAAAGCGGCATTTACGGGATCTGCCCAAACGGTGGATAACAAGGATTTGATGAAAAAAACAGATGCAAACTTTATGAAGTCTTTGGAAGGATCAGTAGCTGGTTTACAAGTAAATAGCTTGACTGGACAACCTGGTGCATATGCTTCTACTACTATTCGTGGGGTTGGTTCAATGAACTCTGGAACTGAACCTTTATACGTAATTGATGGTATTGCCATTTACACAGACAAAATGGGGGCTTATAACAAAGCCGGAACAGGGGATATGGCGGCAAGTCCGATGGCTAATATCAATCCTAACGACATTGAGTCCATCACAGTTTTGAAAGATGCTACAGCTACAGCTATTTATGGAGCTCGTGCAGCGAATGGAGTAATTGTAGTTACTACTAAAAAAGGTAGTCTGGGAAAAGCGCGTTTTAATGTGAATGCAAAAGTCGGAACTAGTTTTGTAGGTAAGATAGATCATAATTATCGTACGACAAATCTGGATAAATACAAAGAGATCTGGACCGAAGGACTAACAAATGCAGGATATGACGGTGAGGATGGCATGACTTCTGCTGAATGGCTGAATGCCTATGTTATGGATTGGTATAATGTGGACTTGACGCAAAATATCAAGAGTGTGGATTGGCTGAAGGAGATTCTGCAAAATGGTTTTTCACAAGAATATGATATCAGTGCTCAAGGTGGGAATGAAAATTTGCGCTATTATATTAGTGGAGGATATTTTCAGAATACAGGTATCGTCATCGGAACTGGAATGAAACGCTATAGCGGACGTATTAGTTTAGATGGAAAAAGCGGACGGATAGGATATGGACTTTCTGTGAATGGAGCACTCTCTGATATAAACAACACTATGACTGAAAGCCAATATACTAATCCTATTGTAGCAGTATATGACATTCGTCCGTTTGAACAGGTGCGCAATGAAGACGGAACATATAATACAAATGTTAATTATAATCCTGTAGCTATTAACGATAAAGAAAAAGGTGATAAACGCAATCAAAAGCAGATTACATTGGTTGTGAATCCATATTTTACTTATAATATTATTGATGGCTTAACATGGAAGACAAATGCAGGATTGAGCTTGATTGACTTGGACGAGTTCTTTTACAGTTCAATTTATAATCCTCAATATTCCGGTAGTGGTATGCTTGGTCAAAGAAACCAAGAAAGAGCAACAACCTTGACCATTACCAATACCGTAAACTTCAACCGCACTTTCAAAGACATGCATCATTTGAATGTGTTGTTGGGACAAGAAGCACAGAAAATATCTTATAGAACAATTTATGCAGCTGCCAGTGGATATCCTAGTGATGCTGTTTTTGAATTGGACAATGCTTCCAAGCCAACAGGGGCGGGATCTTCAACCAAAGCAAGCACTCTTTCTTCATTCTTTATGAATGCAGAATATAACTTGAATGATAAATATTATCTGTCAGGCAGTTTCCGTTATGACGGCTCGTCAAGATTTGGTGTAAACAACAAATGGGCTCCTTTTTGGTCTATAGGAGCAAAATACCGAATTTCTAACGAAAGCTTTATGGAAAATACCAAAAATTGGTTGACAGATTTGACTATCAGAGGTAGTTATGGAACTGTAGGTAATCAGGATATTGGTTATTATGCAGCAATGGGATTGTATAATTATGGATATTCTTATAATGGCAAACCTGGAGCTATTCCTTACCAAATAGCCAATCCGGATCTTAAATGGGAGACTGTTGCGAAAGCCGATATCGGTATCCATGCTGTTTTCTTCGAAAGACTGACACTCGAAGTAGACTATTATAACCAACGGACAAAAGATATGATATTTGATGTACCACTTTCTTACACAACTGGATTCGGATCTATCCTGAAAAATGTAGGTGAGATGGAAAACAAAGGTATAGAATTCTTAATTAACGCTAACGTACTTAGAAATAAAGATTTCAGTTGGGATGTTCGTTTCACTGGTACGGCAAATAAAAATAAAATCATAAAACTTGCTACAGAAAAACCAATTGAGAATACTCTAACTATCAGAAAAGTTGGTGAAGCGTATAATACGTTCTATATGCCGGAATATGCAGGAGTGGATCCTGAAACAGGAGAAGCAATGTGGTATAAAGGACAAGAAGGGGATGAGAAAACAAAAAATGTAAATGAGGCCGGTCAGCGAATTGTAGGTTCTGCCGATCCTAAATTTTATGGTGGCTTTGGAATGAATTTCAAATACAAAGGCTTTGACTTCTCTTTTGATACCAGTTTCACCTTGGGAAATAAAGTATATAACTCCGGATTTGCATTTGATATGCAGGTTGGACATTATTTCTTAGGCCCGGTATCTAACTACGTTTATGACAACCGCTGGCAAAAGCCGGGAGATATAACCGACGTACCCAAATTTGTAGCTGGAGACAACTCGGGAGCAGAAACTAATTCCAGCCGTTTCTTAATGAATGGTTCTTATTTAAGAATGAAATCCATGGTTTTAGGATATACTCTTCCGAAGAACCTTATGAATAAGGTGGCTATTGACAATTTAAGAGTTTATATCTCTGCTGACAATTTGTTCACTATCACTGCTAAAGATTTTATAGGATTTGATCCACAAACCAGATCTACCGGTATGCAGTCTTGGGCATATCCTGTACCTAGAAATATCATGTTCGGTCTTAATCTTAGCTTCTAAAAAAATAACTTTAGAAATTTATGACAATGAAGAAAATATTATTTGCTTTATTAACCGGTTGGATGGCAATTTCATTCACCGCATGCGATGACTTCTTGACAGAAACGCCATCAACTTCTGTTCCGACAGAAGAAGCCTTGGTTACTACCCAAGATTTTCAGAACGCTCTAAATGGTGTATATTACACATTAGGTTCATATCGTTTTCTGGGACGTGATGTATTAGCAATTGGAGATGCGCCAACGGATATCACTTCACATTCCGTTGCAACGTCTCATTTCTATGACATCTTCCGCTATCAGATACTGGATACTAATTCATACATAGAAGAAATATGGGCATACGGATATTGGGCTATCGACCGTTGTGCACGTATCATTAAAGAAGGTGCTTCATTTAAAGAAGTAACAAAGGGGGATCTGGCAGAAGTGGAAGGATGCATCGCTCAAGCCTATGCAATTAAAGCCCTCTGCTCTTTCTATTTGACTAACATGTTTGGTTTGCCATATTCGGAAGCCAACAAAACGACATTAGGTATCGTAAACGTTACTGAACCCGTCCCTGCCTATTCACAGGTGTCAAGAGTCAGTGTAGAACAAAATTATAGCCTGATTCTTGATGATATAACGAAAGCTAAAGAATATTATGCTAAAGAAGGTGTTGAAAATGTAGGTAAACAGTATATGAATACGGCTGCAGTTGCTGCACTTGAAGCTCGCGTAAAACTCTATATGAAAAATTACGAAGGGGCTATTACAGCGGCTCAAGAGGCAATAACCCTAAGTGGTGGTACAGTTGTATCAACCAAAGAAGACTATAAGAATATGTATACGACATTGGCTGTTTCGACAGAAGACATTTTCTTTATAGCAAAAGCCGAAGATGATTATTTGTCCGCTAATGCTCTGAATACTTTATGGAATAAATACGGTTTGTCTATTAACAGCGCAACAGTAGCAGAATATTCACCTAATGATATTCGGCTGGCGCTTCTTGGCGGTACGTGGACTGGTGGAAAAATGCGTGGTATCACAACCAATAATCAGATTTCTAATTTACCAGTTTTCAGACTGCCTGAAATGTATTTAATACAGGCAGAAGCATATGCAAAACAGTCAACTCCTAATTATGGAAAAGCTAAAGAAAAGCTATTGGAAGTAGCTTCCAAAAGAAATCCGGATTTGGATGACAATGAAATAGCAGAGGATCAAACGGTTATTGATGCCATTGATAAAGAAAGAAAATTAGAACTGGTTCAAGAAGGACATCGCTTCTTTGATGCAAGAAGATTAGGTAAAATTATTAGTGTAGCAGATGGATCGTACACTAATTTCAACATCGCAAAATTTGTGTACCCAATACCTTCTTTTGAAGTCAATTCAGGTTTTGGAGTTATACAAACAGAGGGATGGAGTAATAATTTACCTCGATAAAACATTTTTTAATATTGCCTCCATATAAGGATAAGTTTTAAATAAATAGATGAGACCTGCAATTTCGATTAATTCTAAAATTGCAGGTCTTATTATTTATAAATATATACATAAGTAGTTTTACGTAAGAAACAATAATTCGCTTGCAAAATTTCAATGAATGTCATATTTACCTTGACTAATAATCAACATTTGAATATTAGTCAGAATTAGTTTGTTGCAATTTTCTTCATATAGTATTCCCTTACTAAATAAATATCACGTTTATTATCAGATAATTACGTCCATTTTGGGTAGAGATTAAGTATTACATATATAGACTGACAATAATAACGAATTTATTTAATTATCTAATAATTAAGCATATATGTATCATTAATTAAGAAAAGAAAAAGCTCTCCACGCCTAAACATTTGATATTACATCATTGATAATCAACAATATACAAAATATTTAGTTCTGCAAAGACTTTGCAGATTTCGTATATCGGAATGCAAACACAAGAAGTCGTTATTAAGCCAAATTTGAGAGTTGTATTAAAGGCTGACGCCCAAAAGCTAGACGAAGTAGTAGTTACCGCTATGGGTATTTCACGTGAGAAGAAAGCATTGGGATATGCCGTACAAGACGTCAAATCGGATGCGTTGACACGTGCTGCTAATACAGATTTAGCGGGAGCCTTACAAGGAAAAGTATCAGGTATTGACATCACCCCATCATCAGGTATGCCGGGGGCTTCTTCAAAGATCACGATTCGCGGTTCTCGTTCTTTCACTGGAGACAATACTCCATTGTATGTAATTGATGGTATGCCTATCGCTTCTACCGCAGATGTGAGTACTTCTCTTACCGATGGAGCGTATGGAACGGACTATGCTAACCGTGCTGTCGACATTGACCCTAATGATATAGAAAGTATCAATATATTAAAGGGACAAGCCGCTTCTGCTTTGTATGGTATGAGAGCTTCCAATGGTGTTATCGTTATCACCACCAAAAGTGGTAAAGGAGCAGATAAAGGAAAACCGACTATTACTTTCAGTACTAACCTTTCCTTTGATAAGATTTCAACTCTTCCGGAACTGCAACAAGAATATGCACAAGGTTCAGGCGGTACTTTCGATCCGTCATCTCCTTTCGCATGGGGTCCTAAGATTTCCGAATTAGCTAACGACCCTACCTACGGAGGAAATACAGACAACAGTTACACCAGCCAATATGGTAAACAGTCCGGAAAATACTATGTTCCTCAACTTGCAGCTGCCGGCATGAATCCGTGGGCTACTCCACAAGCATATAACAACATGAAGGACTTTTTTGAAACAGGTGTATCTTGGAGCAATAACGTCAATGTAGCCCAGAGATTCGACAAAGGTAACTACTCCTTTTCTTTGGGTAACACCACCAGTAATGGTATCGTTCCATCAACCGGTATGGATAGATATAACGTGAAAATGTCCGCCGAAGCACAACTCCATCCTAACTGGACTACCGGATTTAATGGAAACTTTGTGACTTCAAAAATCTCCAAACAGTCTACAGCCAACACCAGTGTGGTTGCTACGATCTATAATGCACCCGTCAGCTATAATATGGCCGGTATTCCTTCTCACATAGAAGGCGACCCTTACACACAAAATACATATCGAGACAGCTGGATCGACGATGCATATTGGGCAGTTGAGAATAACCAGTTCTCTGAACGTTCACAACGTTTCTTCGGAAATGCTTTCGTGAAATACACCACTAAATTTGGAACTGACAACCACAAACTGGATATTAAATACCAGATTGGTGATGACGCTTATACTACCAATTATTCTGAAATCTACGGATATGGAAGTACTTGGGCGCCTACAGGTGAAGATTCAGAATACCATTACACCGTTAATGAGCTAAATTCACTGTTAACTGCTGCCTATACATGGAACATTAACGAAGAATGGACGTTGGACGCTTTGATTGGTAATGAGTTTGTTGATAAAAAGACAAAATATGAATATGCATATAGCATGAACTTCAATTTCCCGGGCTGGAATCATCTGAATAATGCTTCTGTATTCTCCAATGAGAGCCTATACAACAAGAAACGAACTGTTGGTAATTTCGCAAACTTGTCAGTAGCATGGAAAAACATGCTTTATCTAAGCGGAAGTATACGTAATGATATCGTTTCAAGTATGCCACGTGACAATCGTTCTTTCACTTATCCTTCGGTGTCATTGGGATTCATTTTCACAGAACTGGCTCCCCTGAAGAATAACATATTAACCTTCGGTAAGATACGTGCTTCTTATGCGGAAGTTGGTATGGCTGGTGATTACACTCAAAGCTATTACTATACTCCATCTTATGGTGGTGGTTTTTATATGGGAAATCCGATTGTTTATCCAATTAATGGAGCAATGGCTTATATTCCATATTATAAGGTGTATGACCCTAACTTAAAACCACAAAATACAAAATCTTACGAGTTGGGAGCTGATCTTACTTTCTTAAACGGACTGGTTACTTTGAATTACACCTATTCACGTCAGAATGTAAAAGATCAGATATTCGAAGTTCCTTTGGCAGGTTCGACTGGTGCCTCAAGTATGATTATGAACGGAGGTAAGATTCATACAAACACTCATGAATTGACATTGGGCATATCTCCGGTAGATACCAAAAACTTCAAGCTTGACTTTGCTTTCAACTTCTCCAAAATCGACAATTACGTAGACGAATTGGCTCCAGGAGTAGAAAGTATTATGCTAGGAGGATTTGTAACTCCACAGGTACGTGCCGGGATTGGTGACAAATTCCCTGTAATTTATGGAAAAAGCTACATGCGTAATGACGAAGGAAAGATTGTAGTAGACCAGAACGGACTTCCTATGCAGGGAGAAGATGCGGTGATTGGAACTGTATCTCCTGATTTCCGTTTAGGTTTCAATACAAACATTGAATTATACAAGTTCCGCATTTCCGCAGTATTCGACTGGAAACAAGGTGGACAAATGTATAGTGGTACCGCAGGTGAAATGAACTATTACGGTGTAAGCAAGCTATCAGGTGATATGCGTAAAAACGAATTCATTGTAGAAAACGCTGTTAAAGAAACAGGAAAAGATGCGGATGGTAATTCAATCTATGCCCCCAATGATATAAAAGTAACAGATGCTCAAGCATATTTCACCAGAAGAAGATCAATTGACGAATCTTACATTTATGATAATTCTTATATCAAATTGCGTGAATTATCTGTAAGTTATCCGGTTTTCTCAAAGAAATGGCTGAATGTGAACGTTAATGTTTTTGCCCGCAACATTTTGGTTTGGTCTGAAATGAAAGGTTTCGATCCGGAAGCTTCACAAGGTAATGACAACATGGGAGGTGCATTCGAACGTTTCTCTCTTCCGGGAACAGCCAGCTATGGTTTTGGATTTAATGTAAAATTCTAATTAGCTAAAAAGAAAGATGAAAACATATAATATAATTAAAGGTATTTTTGCCGCTACTGTTTTATCAGTTGTTTTTTCCGGATGCTCGGAAGATGCAATGGATAGAATCAACAAGGACCACGGCCATACGCAAAGCGTAGCCGCAAGATTCATTCTGACAGATGTGATAACCTCTACTGCATTTTCCAATGCAGGAGGTGATTTCAATACTTATCTATCTGCTTACATTGAATATGAAGTAGGTGTTGACAACCAATTGTATTATGCAGAAACCAGAGAGAGCGAACCGACCTCATCTTCCACTTTCAACAATACATGGAATGGTCTGTATTCAACATTGAAATCCGCCCGTATCATTATCAATCAATGCAGCGAGGGAGGCATAGACCATGGGAATTATGTAACCAAGGGTATGGCTGAAGTGTTGGCTGCTTATAATTGCGCATTGATAGCCGATATGTTTGGAGATGCTCCATGTAGTCAGGCTGCATTAATTGACGAAAACGGTTCTCCTGTTTACCTAACTCCTAAAATGGATAAGCAAGAAGAAATCTATACCCAAGCAATGCAATATCTGGATGATGCCATTGCAGACTTACAGAAAGAAGATCTGATAGACCCGGAAGCTCAAGATTTGCTGTACCAGGGTGATGCTGAAAAATGGCTTAAGTTAGCATATGGTCTGAAAGCACGCTACACGATGCATCTTCTTAAAAGATCTGCCAACAAAGACGCGGATATGGAGAAGGTGTTGGAATATGTAAATAACTCTTTCGAAAGCGCAGAAGAACAAGCAGCATTCGACGTATATGACGCTAATAACATAAATCCGCTTTATGGTTTCTTTGTGGCACGTGCCGGATTAGGTGCAAGCGAAAGCATGAGAAGCAAACTGGCAGAATACAATGACCCACGTCTGTCCAGAGCTTTCATCACTAAACAGGGTACCTCCGGAAAAGAACAAGCTCCGGGAACCGCAGACAACGCCGTATATGCGCCTAACGGTACACCAGAACAAGGCACTTCCAAATATGGAACTTCTTTATTTATGTATTCTATATCAGCACCAACACTGTTGTTGAGTTATCATGAATTAAAATTCCTGGAAGCAGAAGCTCTGTGCAGATTGGAACGTGATGCTAAAAGTGCATTAAAAGATGCAGTAGTGGCTGGACTGTTAAATGCGGAAAACAGCTTTACTATTTCAAGAAAAGAGTTGGGCAAAACACTCATCAATGCAGCAAGCAATATTACGGAAGCTGAAGCCGAAAGTTACTTTGACAATACGATAGAGGCCAAATATACAGCTGAACCTTTGAAAACAACAATGACTCAAAAATACTTCGCATTATGGGGAGCTTCAGGTGAAGCGACAGAATCTTACAATGATGTTCGCAGAATGAAAGGACTAGGCGAAAACTTTATTGAGCTAAAAAATCCAAACTCTTTCCCATTACGTTGTCCTTATGGCAATAGCGACACAACAACGAATGCCGAAGTGAAAGCAGCATACGGAAACGGACAATATGTGTATAGTGAAAATGTTTGGTGGGCAGGCGGAAGCAGATAATCCATTGACTTGAATCATATAAATGAGACTGAATTCTCCAGGGGAAAGGTGGGAATTCAGTCTCATTTCTTTATATTATAATAATAAAAGCCTTTATTATTTATACAAAAATCCCACTCTCCCCCTTTCTTATTTCATGTAATTTCATAGAGCATACTCTTTTCATTCATCCTGCCGACCAACACATTTTCTCTATAAAAGTAATTCAAAATAAAAAATGTTCCTTATATTTGCCAATGGTTTACGGGTTTATTTACATATACTTTTTAAATATAAAGAGTATTTATTTTCGTCTATAAACAAAGTAGCTTTTGAATGATAACTCTTTAAACTTCCTCTGAAAAGGATTGAAGACACTAAATATATGGATCATTTTTTAGAGAAAATAGACACACACACTTTATCACTCCTACAACAAGGTGACGAAAAGGCTTTCGACACTATTTTCTGGAAATATAATCCCCGTGTATTTCATTTTATTCATTCCCTTCTATATGATAAAATACTAGCAGAGGACCTCACTCAAAATGTATTTCTGAAGATCTGGGAAAGACATCAGGATATCAAACCGGAAGAAGGCTTTGAAGCGTATCTTTTCACAATAGCACGCAACATGGTATATAAGGAAACAGAAAAACGGCTACTTTCGGAACGTTTTCTGGATTCAATCAAACAAACTGATGCCGACAAGCACTTTGAAATAGATGTTGACACCGACTCCCTACAAGAATATATAGACGAGCTGGTAGAACAGCTACCCTCTTCCCGGAAGAAAATCTACCTCATGAGCAAGAAACAACATCTGACAAATAAAGAAATAGCCGCCCAACTATCTTTGTCAGAAAAAACAGTTGAAACGCAATTATATCGTGCCCTTCATTTCTTACGTTCTAAATTAGCCAATGAAATTGTAGCTTTGGCTCTATTTTTTCTTTCTTCTAATTTTAAATAGTGTTAAATACAGAGTAAAATCTTTGCACCCTGTAAGGATTCTTGGCTCCATGGAGATATACATAATAAAAGCCCATGGAGAAGAATACGAATATATTATTATTAGAATGTTTTATGCGGGGAGAAACCTCTCCGGATGAAGAACAAATACTATCTGACTGGCTCCACAGTCAGGAAGCAAAAGAGCAGTTATCCAACTATTATCAGGAAACCTGGAAAGGCTCTAATAACAAGCTCATTGCCGAAGTACAAGGACGTATGTTTGAACGGGTCAAAAGTCAAATGCATAATGCCGTACAAGAGTTGAATAGACGAAAGCAGAAACGGACAATGCGAATCAGGCGTTTATTTCAGTATGCAGCAGTCATTCTTTTAATCATAACAGCAGGAATAGGAGGTCATTTATATACAGTTTCTCAAACAGAACCCACAGTAACGGATAAGAGCTATCTTGTCCAAACAGGAAAAGGACAACGGGCAAATATTACCTTACCGGACGGTACAGTCGTTTGGCTAAATTCATATACTCAACTGCATTACAATGCGAATTACGGAGCCACTCAACGAGTGGTGTCATTGATAGGCGAAGCATATTTCGAAGTAGCTAAGGATAAGGAGAAACCATTTATTGTAGAAACGGCAGGAATGAATGTAGAAGCTTTGGGAACTACTTTTAATGTAAAAGCCTACCGGGAAGATTCTCAAATCATCGCAACACTTTTCTCCGGTTCGGTCCGTGTTTCTTCCGATAGAGATAATGTTATTCTTTCTCCTGACGAAAATGCCACATTCGAACGAAGATCGGGCAAACTGGCAATACATAAACCGGACAATTCATCGTATGCCAAAATGTGGCGAAATAACGATCTTGTATTTAATGGAGAAACACTGGAAGAAATTGCCGTACTGCTTAACAGAATGTATAATGTGCAAATAGCATTTAAATCCGAACGTATCAAGCAATATTGCTTCTCGGGAGTGATCTGCAACAATAGCCTTGATAATGTAATCGAACTGATTAGCCTAACCTCTCCCATCACTTATGAAACTCGTGGAGATACCATAATACTAGGCAATAGGTAACCCAATATATTCCTAATTATTAACCTTTAAAATTCAATGCGTATGAAATAGTTCCAGTAGAACATAAAAAAGATAGCCTGACAAGGTCAGGACTATCTCCTTTAAGCTTAAATCGGACCTTGGAAACTCACTCTGATACTGACAACTGGCGGAAGGCAGTGTCAGAGGGTATATACACCCGATTTTCAGCTTGTAAAGTTACATCTTTTTTATTGTTTAATGATTAATTTCCTATAAAATGAGTAACATCAAGCATCTCTTTTCTCGAATATTATATATTATTATATTTTTATCAAGTAGTCTAAGTGTCATGGGGCAGATCACTCTCACCATGAAAGACAAACCTCTGAAGAAGGTGATAAAACAGATAGAAAAAGTAAGTGAATATCGTTTCTTCTATAATGAAGAGTTGGCTAATCTCAATAAGCCAGTCTCTCTCGAAGCACAGAATAGCAGTATAGAAAAGGTTTTAAAGGACCTTTCTTCGCAGGCTCCATTCAGTTATCTGATTAAGCCTAATTTCCAGATTGTATTATCTGACGACCTGCCTTCACAACAGACAAAATTACAGAGCATAACAGGGCGTGTAGTAGACACTGCGGACAATCCTATAATTGGTGCAAACGTGTTAGTGAAAGGAACTACCAATGGGGTCATCACTGATATTGACGGTAACTTCTCCTTAGAAAAAGTTCCGGTACAATCACAACTGCAAGTATCTTATATCGGATATGAGACTAAGGAACTGGCCGTAGTTTCCGGAAAGACAAATGTCAAAATCATAATGGCAGAAAACACTAAATTATTAAATGAAGTCGTAGTGACTGGCTTTGGCCTTGCTCAAAAGAAGGCTACCCTGACAGGAGCTATTGCCTCCGTAGGAGCTGATGATATAAGCAGATCTTCAGCGGTAAACACTTCCGGAGCACTGGTCGGAAAGGTAGCCGGATTGAACTACAGATCTGCAGACAGTCGCCCGGGAAATGCCACTACCCTGCAAATCCGTAATATGGGAACACCTTTATTTGTGATTGACGGCGTGCAGTCCGATGAAGGTCAGTTCAACAACATTGATTTTAATGACATCGAATCCATTTCTATTTTGAAAGATGCCTCTGCTTCCATTTATGGTGTACGGGCTGCAAACGGAGTCATTGTTGTAACAACCAAGAAAGGAAAGAAAAACACCAAGAGCACTGTGACGTTAAATACTTATTATGGCTGGCAACATGTATCACGCTTACCGGAACCGGCAGACGCCGTAACGTATGTAGAGAATTACATACAGTCTGAAACAATTCAGGGAAAAACGTCCCGTTTATATAGTAAAGAAGATCTGGAGAAATGGCGTCAAGGTACAGAAAAAGGCTATGTGCCATTTAACTGGTATGATTACATCTGGGTGACTTCTCCGCAATATTATGTCAATGCCAATGTTTCCGGAGGTTCGGACAAGATCAATTATTATTTCAGTGTCGGACACATGAATCAGGAATCTGCCATTCGCAATTATGGCGGTATGAAACGATACAACGTACAAATGAATGTCGAAGCACAGGTCACTGATAAATTCAAAATCGGCATGAACATGAACGGACGTATCAAACAGCTGAAAAATCCGGGTGTACCGGGAACTGACGACTATTCAAACCCGACAGCAGCTACCTACCGCAATCTACCGACTGTCCGTCCGTTTGCCAATGACAATCCTAACTATCCGGCATCAGTAGGCTCTGACAATGGCTTAAACTTCGGATTATTGAATTTTGAGAAAAGCGGAACCTTTGAAGACACTTGGCGAATGGCCCAATTAAACCTGAACGCAGAGTATGAAATTATCAAAGGACTTAAAGCCAAAGCTTTGTTCGGATATTATTTTGCAAGCGAATTACTTAACAATCAAGAATATACCTATCGTGTCTATAGATATGACGAAGCAACGGACGAATATGTAGATGTAGGTGGGCGTGCCAGTGCCTGGAGGGAAAGGACGAATGCTTATGTGGAAGAGTTGACTTCAAACATTCAACTGGCTTATGAAAAAGCATTCGGAGCACATTCCATCAATGCGGTAATTGGTTTCGAAGCAATAAAAAGAGACACTCCAAAGTCTTGGCTCCATGCCATCCCGGCTTCCAACTCATTGCATCTGATCTATTATGATACGATTGACAAATACGAAGATACTGGCAACAATACGGAAGCACGTTTAGGCTGGCTGGGACGTTTCAACTACAACTACGCCAACAAATATCTGATAGACTTCTCTGCACGCTATGACGGTTCATGGAAATTCCCGCCCAATCATCGCTGGGGGTTCTTCCCTTCCGCCTCATTAGGCTGGAGAATATCAGAAGAAAACTTCTGGAAGGAATCAAAAATAGCTTCTATTTTCAGCGATTTAAAGATACGGGGATCTTATGGATTGGTAGGAGATGACAACGTTGACGGCTACAGTGCTTTCGACTACATGACAGGTTACGATTACAAACAGGGAGGAGGAGTAATCGACGGTTCCTATATCATTGGTACTACCCCGCGAAACCTGCCTGTTACCACGCTCTCATGGGCAAAGGCTAAAATTCTGGACATTGGTCTCGACGTTGCTTTCCTGAATAACCGTTTATCAGGAAGCGTAGATTTCTTCAGACGTATCAAAACCGGTATTCCGGCTTCCCGTGACGACGTATTACTTCCGGAAGAAGTGGGCTTTGAGCGTCCCAAGGAAAATCTCAATTCCAATGTTCATACCGGATATGATTTGCTTGCACGTTGGAGTGATAAGGTCAATGACTTTCACTATTCTATCAGTGCCAATTTCACCTATTCCCGTTTCTACAACTGGGAGCAGTATAATCCTAAGTTCAGTAATTCATGGGATGAATATCGTAATTCTACATGGCACCGTTTCGGGAATGTCAACTGGGCATACGAGGCAGACGGCCAGTTCCAAAGTTGGGAAGAGATTGCATCGTGGCCGATTGACAATGACCAGAAAGGAAATACGACATTACGCCCGGGTGATATCAAGTACGTCGATCAAAATGGGGATGGCATAATCAACGATATGGACAAACGCCCCATCGGATACAAAGAAGACTCCACACCCGTTCTGAACTTCGGCTTTAACCTTGCATTCGCATGGAAAGGCTTCGATTTAGCATTGGATTTCTCCGGTGCGGGAATGTCTACCTGGAATCCGTCATTAATCCAAAAGATTCCATTTAACAATAATGGAAACAACCCGGCTTACTACATGGAAGATACATGGAGACTATCTGATATCTTTGATGCAAACAGTGAAATGATTCCTGGCAAATACCCGACATTATTAATCGGAAACAATGCCAATAACCATAGTAATTATTGGGATAGCTCTTTCTGGAAGTACAATGTCCGTTATTTAAAACTGCGTAATCTGGAATTTGGTTACACCTTCCCCAAAGAGTGGCTGCAAAAATGCAGAATTAACAGTCTAAGGTTATATCTTGCCGGACAGAACCTGTTTACACTCACCAATGTACCTATCGATCCGGAAGTTTCAGCCGGTAACGGAACAGCTTACCCGAGTATGCGAATTATCAATCTGGGTTTAACACTTAAATTCTAAAAGCAATGAAATATATAAAAGGATACCTGTTATTGGGTTTAACTTTGATATTAGGATCTTGTTCTGATTTTTTAGATCGTGATCCCGATCAGATATTGACAAATGACCAGATCTTCAGCGATGCTAAAATGATAAACTCCGTATTGGCCGGTTTTTATGGAGATACAGAGAATTGGGGACAAAGTTTTGCCACTCCCGCCAGCTTTACTAAAGTGGACGACGGTTGCGTGACTGATGGTGGCCGTGATAACATGCAGGAATACAGTGACAATCAATGGCGAGTTTATCCATATAAATATATTCGTAATTTAAATCAGTTCCTGGCGGGATTAAGAGCTACAACCGTACTTGAATCTACAGAGAAATTGCGATATGAAGGCGAAATTCGCTTCTTACGCGCCTGGGCATATTTTAGTATGTGCAGAGGTTTAGGCGGTGTACCTATTGTGAATGATAACGTATACGAATATGAGGCAGGGATGGATGTTTCAGGTTTGGCTGTCCCCCGTTCCAAAGAATCAGAAGTCTATGATTATATCATCAATGAATGTGCCACTATCGCAGATTACCTGCCTACAAAGCCCACCACCAATGCCGCCCGTGCCACACGTTGGGCTGCCCTGATGTTGAAGGCACGTGCTGCCGTTTATGCAGGATCATTGGCCAACTACAATAATAAGATGGTTGCTCCTATACGCACAGAAGGAAATGAAGTCGGTATTCCGGCGGAAATGGCTACCCCATATTACGAAACAGCATTGGAAGCAGCCAAAGAAGTGATAACTCAAGCTTCTGCCTATTATAACCTGGACATAACGGTTCGTAATGATCTGGGACAGAATTTTTATAATGCAGTCTGTGTCAAAGAGAATAATCATGAAGTGATCTGGGCCAAAGATTATGCATATCCAGGAGCCACCCATGGATTCACACAAAAGAATATTCCCGCTTCTCTAGCAGAAGATCAGGAACGTTGTTATTCCGGCGCAGTATTAAATCTGGTAGAAGCATTTGAATACAAAGACAACCGCGACGGCACAATCAAAGTTAAGGATGAATCCGGAAATTACATCATGTACAGTCGGCCGGAAGATGCCTTTGCCAATAAAGATGCCCGGTTGTGGGGAACCGTACTTTATCCGGGAGCCAAATTCAGAGGTAGTGAAGTAGTGTTGCAAGCCGGTCAGAAAGTGCCCGACGGAAACGGAAATTGGAAAGAAATCATAGGTAAAGCCGATTCTTACGATGACAATAACCGCCTGATAACTTCTATCAACGGACCAATGGAATCAAATGAAATCCGTATAAACAAAACAGGTTTCTTCTTCCGCAAATTCCTGGACGAAACCATCGGTGCTTCTACCAATTCGAAGATGAGTACCATGTGGTATCCTCGTTTCCGTATTTCAGAAGCATATATGATAGCTTGTGAGGCTGCTTATGAGCTCAATAAAACCGGAGAAGATGATCCGCTGAACTACATCAATCCTGTTCGTACACGCGCCGGCATCAGCGAACTGGAATCAATCACATTTGAAGATATTGTCCGCGAATATCGGGTGGAATTTGCATTGGAAGATCATCGTTACTGGGATCTGAAACGCTGGCGCCTGGCTCACGAAATCTGGGATGGTAATTCGGAAAATCCGGATGCACAGCTCTACGAACTATTCCCTTATCAGGTTAATGATCCGGGTAGCGCCAATGACAAGATGTGGGTATTCGACAAAAAGAAAGCCTACATGGTTCCTTACCCCCGCTATTTCCAGATGAAGAACTATTATAACTTCTTCGATAACAGCTGGCTCAACAAGAACCCGTTATTAGTGAAAAATCCCTATCAGTAAAACATAAAACTGTAAAACAATGAAAAAAATAAGAACTATATTTTCTTTGCTTTCACTTTCCCTGCTTGCCATAAGTTGCGGTTTAGACAATTACGACGAACCAGAATCATTTCTGGAAGGGAAAATCACGTATAAGGGAAAACAACTCGGTTTGAAAGGTACAAACGGAGGTATTCAACTACAATTGTATCAGGATGGTTATGCCAACCATGATCCTATCACCGTGTATGCCACACAGGACGGAACTTTCTCTGCAGTACTTTTCGATGGTCCGTACAAACTGGTAACTAAAGACAAAAACGGTCCCTGGGTGAATAACCGCGATACCATATATGTGGAAGTAAAAGGAAAAACACAATGTGAAGTAAAAGTCACCCCTTATTTTACAATATCAGACGAAAATATCACATTAGATAACAACATCGTATCCGGCACGTGCAATATACAGCAAATAGTACAGGATGCCAAGATAAGCCAGGCAATGCTACTCGTCAGCAAAACAACTTTTGTTGACGAGAACACGAATATAGCCCGGCAAAATTTATCCAATATAAATCCCGGAGTAACAAATATTTCGCTGGATATTACGAGTAACCAGAATGTACAGTCAGCCAAAGCCCTATTCGCCCGCATCGGTGTAAAAGCGAACGGAGCGGACCAAGCTGTCTATTCAGAAATTTTCAGACTGAAATAATTCATCTAAGAAATAATTTGTCAGTATATTTATTTAATAAATATACTGACAAAAAAAATAAAACAAAATTATATGACAAACAAAAACATGTTATTAATGGGAACTGCATCCTTACTGTCCCTACATGCAGCAGCCCAGAATGACCCAAAGCCCAACATTGTTTTAATCATGGTGGACGATATGGGATATTCCGATCTAGGGTGCTACGGAGGAGAAATTCCTACGCCCAATCTAGATAATCTGGCAAAAAAAGGAGTACGCTTTACCCATTTCTGCAACACAGGACGCTCCTGCCCTTCCCGTGCCAGTCTACTGACCGGACTTTATCCCCAACAGGCAGGTATCGGAATGATGTCCGAAGATCCTCATTCTGCCGAAGATCATGGAGTGCACGGATACATGGGATACTTGAACCGTAATTCGGTCACCATAGCAGAAGTGCTGAAAGAAGCCGGTTATCACACCTATATGTCGGGGAAATGGCATGTAGGCATGCACGGACAGGAAAAATGGCCGTTGCAACGTGGCTTTGATCATTTTTATGGTATCTTGTCAGGAGCTTGCAGTTATCTGCAACCTCATGGAGATCGCAATCTGACTTTAGACAATCAACAGTTGCCTCCACCGGAACAACCTTATTACACTACTGACGCATTTACTGATTATGCGATTAAATTTGTCGACGAACGCCCCAAAGATGACAATCCGTTCTTCCTTTACCTGGCATACAACGCTCCCCATTGGCCGTTACATGCTAAACAGGAGGATATAGACAAATTTGTAGGCAAGTACCGGAAAGGTTGGCAGAAAGTACGTGAAGCCCGTTTGAAACGTATGATTAAAATGGGATTGGTAGACAAAAATTGGGATCTTGCTCAATGGGAGGGTCGCCAATGGTCCGAACTGACCGAAGATGAACAAATAGAACTGGATAGAAGAATGTCAGTATATGCGGCACAAGTTCATTGCATGGATTATAATGTGGGACGGTTAATAAAGTACCTGGAAGAAAAAGGGGAGCTGAATAACACCTTACTTATTTTCTTGTCGGATAATGGTGCATGTGCCGAGCCTCATCGTGAGAAAGGTTTCGGAACCATCGATATGATTAACAATCCGGATGAATGGGTAAATCCATCCTATGGCCTGCCATGGGCACAGGTTAGCAATACTCCATACCGTAAGTATAAAGTAAGAGCGTATGAAGGCGGGACCTCCACTCCATTGATTATTTCCTGGCCTGACAAGTATGCAAAATACAATGGCGAGATAAGACACAACAGAGCTTTCTTGCCCGACATCATGGCAACCTTCATCGATGCAGCAGAAACGACCTATCCGAAGACTTATCACGGAGGAAATGAGATCATTCCTTTGGAAGGCGCAAGCATGCTACCGATACTAACCAATACAGACACCGAATTGCACGAATATATTTTTGGTGAACACTTTGACAACTGTGTAGTATGGTGGAAAAACTGGAAAGCCGTTAAGGACCAGAACTCTAAAGTATGGGAACTTTTTAACTTGGAGAAAGACCGTACAGAACGTGTTGATTTATCCAGAGAAAATCCCAAGATTCTAAAACAACTGGTAGACGAATGGAACAAATGGGCAAATACACATTATGTATATCCCAAAGGAAAATAGCCACAGAAAGGTCACATAAAGACATGCTAAATGTTTAAAAACCGTATCTTAAAGCACTTGCCCCTGCTACAAATCTTTTTGTAACAGGGGCAAGTTTCATTATAGGGACTCTCCGTCCCTCATATCCTTATTCATCAAGGAATCATTCCTTCTCTCACAATATCTACCAGAATCGGCTTCAATCCGCTAACGAAACATTCCACTGCAATCACCATCAGAATCAGTCCCATAAGACGCATCATCACATTATTACCCGTTTCACCCAAGACTTTTACCAATTTCGTGGAAGCACGAAGAATAAAAAAAGTCAACAGATAAATCAGGGCGATAGTACCGATCAATATCCCCTTCATTTCATAAGAATGCGCATCCTGCATCAAAACGATTGCATTGGCAATCGCTCCGGGACCGCATAACATAGGAATACCGAGAGGAGTAATAGAGATATCATCCGCATACGTTTTGATTTCTTCGTCCTTCAACTTCATCGGTGTATAGCGGGCTTGAAGCATATCAAAGCCTATCTTGAAGATAATCACCCCACCGGCAATACGGAAACCATTGGTAGAGATACCGAAGAACTTGAAAAGAAACTGCCCGGCAAAGACAAATACCATCAATGTAATAAACGACACAATAGTAGCACGACGTACGATAGACTGACGTTCTTTATCCGTCATACCATGAGTCATGGTAAGAAAGACAGGCATCGTTCCCAACGGGTTGGTCAACGTGAAGAATGAAGTGAAACAAAGTAAGGCGAAAGGCAGAAGCGTACTATCCATGATTATATCGTATTTTATGCAAAACTAAAACGCAACAAAAATACGACTTAATCCAGAAAACCTATAATAAATCCATTAATTCTTTCAAGGAATGGATGTGATAAGTAGGGAGGAAAGGGAAAGCTGTCCGTTCTGTCACATTGTAGAAAACCTGATGCATCCCTACTCCGTGCGCTCCGGTTATATCCGCTTCCCAACTATCACCAATCATTAAGGATTCGCGCAACTCGGATTGAGTAGCAGACAAAGCAAAATTGAATATCTCCGGCCAAGGCTTCAGCACTCCGAGATCTTCCGAGAGAATCACCTTTCTGAAATACCCGTCCACTCCTGCCGAACGCATCTTACGTGATTGCAATTCACGAAACCCATTGGAAAGGATATAGAGGTTATATTTGGGAGCAAGATACTCCAATACCTCCTTTGCATGAGGCATTAAAACACTTTTAGTAGGGATAATAGCGAAAAAATCTCTCGAAAACCGTTCAGCGAGCGCTTCATCTTTCACTCCCACGGCCTGTAAAGGATAAAAGAAACGTTGGCTGTTCAATTCATCCTTCGTTATCTTTCCTTCACCGTACTCAACCCAGAGTTCGGTATTTCTTTGTTGATAAAGAGTATAATAATGATTGAATGAATCAAAATAGCGGTCGAACGAATATTTCTGATATACTTCCTCAAAGGTGTTACGAGCATTTTGAGAAAAAGCCCAGATGGTATCATCAAGATCAAAAAAAAGATTTTTATATTTCATCAGTAGTTATGCGTATAATAAGAAACAAAAAAGCCAATGTGCTAATTTCTTGAATCCAGGAATCAGCACATTGGCAATTCAAAAGGGATATCTACCTTATTTTACCTGGATAACCAAGTATCTGGATACACTCCAGAATTCAGTAGGATTAGTAATCTTCAATGTCAACTGGCCTTTATCATCTTTTACCAATTCATAAGAACCGGTCGGATGAGTAGTCAGTAATTCAGCACGTTTAGAGTACAACTTGATTTCTTTGGTTGTACGGATATCGATCTGCGTGAAATAATCCTTATTGAAATCAACGCTCTTCAACACGTCTCCGCTCTGAAGAATCTTTTGAGCTTTCAATTCAGATTTAGTACCAAATACGAACCAGGCAGCATTCAGGCTCTTTTCCTGTTCTGCAACGGTTTTAGCTTTCGCTTCGTTTTCTGCGGCCAGAGTTTCTTTTGCTACAGACAGATCGCTGACAGCAGCATCCAATTCCTGAATACGGATATTCTTGGAAGCCAGTTCTGTTTGAAGCTCTTCGATACGCTGTTGTTTAGCGTTCAATTCAGCAGTCAAAGCGGCAACAGCTTTTTTCATCTGTGCAGAATTGTAATTGCTATTCTTCAGCTGTGCCTGCAATTTTGCAATCTGCGCTTTGTTTTCTTCCATTTGTTTAGAGATGAATTCGATGTCAGAAGCAATCTGTTGCTTAGCACTGGCAGAGTTTTCAGTGATGGTTCCACGTTGCAAGTCAACACGGCTTTCAGCAGCATTGATCTTACGGAAACCTTCCTGAACTTCATTGAAAGTCCCCATCATATCATCCAGTTCAGCATTGCGCTGGTTCAGTTCCATCAAAAGAGAATCATTTTCAGCTTTCAGGTCTTTACTTCCACCTTTAAAGCCATCACACGAAGCCAACAAGGCTACGCATACAAATAAAACAGCTAACTTTTTCATACGTTTACGTTTTACGTTTTTTAATGAAGTTATTTAATCATCTATTCCTGCTAATACTATCACAATCTCGCCCCGGGGTTCGGTAGCGGTAAAGTGTTCTATCAATTCAGCCAAACTGCCCCGAACTGTTTCTTCGTGGAGTTTGGATATTTCACGCGACACGGTTGCCTGACGTTCAGCACCGAAATATTCGGCAAACTGTGTTAACGTCTTCAACAGACGGTGGGGTGATTCATAAAACACCATCGTGCGGTGTTCTTCCGCCAATGTCTTCAGTCGTGTCTGCCGTCCTTTCTTCTGGGGGAGAAATCCCTCGAAGCAGAACTTCTCGTTCGGCAATCCCGATGCTACGAGTGCCGGAACAAAAGCGGTTGCTCCCGGCAAGCACTGCACTTCAATACCGTTGCGCACACATTCACGAACAACCAGAAATCCGGGATCGGAAATTCCAGGTGTTCCGGCATCCGAAATTAGTGCCACCGTTTCACCTGCCTTTATTCTATTAACAACACTTTCCACCGTTTTATGTTCATTAAATTTGTGGTGGGATTGCATTGCATTCTTTATTTCAAAGTGTTTCAGCAAGATACCGGAAGTACGTGTATCCTCCGCCAAAATCAGATCGACCTCTTTCAGGACTTTGATAGCCCGAAAAGTCATGTCCTCCAGATTCCCTACCGGCGTAGGCACCACATATAGCTTTCCCATCTTGTTTTTGTTTTATACTGATTGATTAAAATATTTCTTTAGTAGCTCCAGAAAGTCGTTCACCGCCTCCTTTTCTTCATTCAATTCGACTTTCGAGGACAGAAATGCGACTGCAGTCTTGTAGGAACTCATTACTGATATCTGTTCGATAACCCGATTCATCAAATCAGTGTTGCCTCCGAACAGTTCACGAGAAAAACGGAAAGAATCATTCAAGCTGATAGCATGTCGCAAGCCGGCAGACAGTTTGAGACTTTCTCCCAACACAGCCGATTTAGGTTCTTCCTCTTTCACAACAGTTTCAACGACAGGTTCCTCAACAATTGCCGGTTCCTCTTTTTTCCCTTCTTCTTCTTCTTCTTCTTCTTCTTCTTCTTCTTCTTCTTCTTCTGCTGCTGCTGCTGCTGCTTCTGCTGCTGTCTCTGCAGCTGCCGCTATTACGACAGGTTTCTCTTCCGCAACAATGGCTTCTCCTTCCTCATCTTCTTTCACAACAACCGATTCGAGAGATTGTATAATCACGGGGGAATCCTCTTCAGACCCGGCAACTTCATCCTCCTCTTCCGCTGTCTCTTCCACAGCTGACGGAGAAATTACCTGAACAGCATCCACCTCCTGCTGCAGTTCGTCCAAACGCCCCTGCATCCGTGTAATGCTCCGCTTCAACAGTTCAGACAAAGTCGGAGTCGGCTCCTTGGTAAATGAATCCATGAGATACTTCAACTCATGAACATCCAACTCAATATCTGTTAATAGCTTCTGTTTCATGTCAGTCCATTGTTTATACGGTGCGAATGTAGGAATAATTTATGCAATAACTTAAAATAATGGATAATTTAACA
>OGFW01000946.1_pt1 | contig 25941 bp, 20 predicted proteins | sample 1570991 | NCBI WGS metagenome assembly OGFW01 (sample SAMEA2582074, study PRJEB24529) | metagenome | biome: Human gut stool | place: China | collected 2011
TCGTTAAATGTTATTCTGTATATATCCTTATCCTCTAACTTTAACGCCTTTGAAAGATGCCATGAAATAGCCTCTCCCTCACGGTCGGGATCGGTTGCAAGATACACCTTGTCAGCTTTTTTTACTTCTTTTCTAAGTGCTGCAAGAATCTCTCCTTTTCCTCTTATAGTGATATACTTTGGCTCGAAATCATGCTCTACATCAACACCCATCTGACTCTTAGGCAGATCCCTTACATGTCCCTGTGATGCCATTACTTCATAATTCGAACCTAAAAACTTCTTGATTGTCTTTACCTTTGCTGGTGATTCCACTATAACAAGATACTTTGCCATTAAACTAACTCCTTAGATATGATTAAATGTTTAGATTACAGGGTCAAAACATATTTTCTGACTAATGTCTGGTATTTATAATTATTGCTTCTATACGTATATCCTTGCATAGCAATTATCAGCAACCTCTTCTATCTTTCCCTCAAGCTCCAGCTCAACCAGTGCATTACTTATTTCCTGCAATGATAATCCGGTTTTTTCTATAAGTTCATTTAACCCCACCGGATATAAATCCACACAACTATACAACATATTTTTAGGTGTTGCAAGTTTAAATTCATGTACAGAATTCACATTTTGCTCGTATTCCGGTATACTGTTTGTGGATTTTTCTTCTGTTTTATTACATATCGTTTCATTTTCTTCTGTTTTCATACCTATATAACATTCACCACTCCTGCTCGATTTATAATCATAGATATTCCTGTAATCATCTAACTTTCTTCTTATTTCTTCTATATCTAATATATCTTCGGGCCTTGTTATGACGGCTGCTCCAAGCTTTATTAAATCGTTGCAGCCTTCACTTAAGCTGTCCCCTATTCTTCCAGGAACTACCATAACCTCCTTATTCTGTTCAAGTGCTGCATCAACAGTTATAAGTGAACCACTCTTTTTTCTTGCTTCTACAACTATAACAACATCTGACAAGCCACTTATAATCCTGTTTCTTACCGGAAACTGTCCTGCATGCGGTGCGGTCCCAACTGGATATTCTGATACAATACAGCCTTTTTCTTTCATCTGTGTAAAAAGCTCTATATTCTGTCTTGGATAACATATATCAACCCCACACCCAAGTACACCACACGTATATCCATCTGCCTTAAAAGCCCCCATATGTGCCGCTCCATCTATTCCCCTTGCCAACCCGCTTATAACCTGTATTCCCATCTTTGCAAAGCTTTTTGCAAACACGCCAGCCACATTATATCCATAGGTTGTATTCTGCCTTGAACCTACGATTGCAACTGATGGTTTATTATCATCTGGCAGCTTTCCATAATAATACAGACATAAAGGATAATCATATATATGTAACAGCCTTTGTGGGTAATCTTCCTTTCCTGGATACGTAAAATGTATTCCTTTCTTTCTGATACTGATAAATTCTTCATATATCATATTATCTTTTTTAGAATCAGATATATACATAAGTTCTTTATCACTCAGTAATCCCGGACCTCTTAGAACTTCCACATCTGCTTTGTATACATGTTCTGGTGATTCAAATACCATTAGCAGCTGCCTTAGCTTAGTCTTTCCTATACGTGGTATGTTACAGAACCAGTACCAGTAATAATCTTCGAGATATGAAGATATAGCCTTATTTTTACTCATTATATATTTTCCCTCGCATTATAAAAAATATTTACATGTCAGTTTCTTATTATTACACTTCGTTCTTTTTATACATAAATGCTTCTGTTATATGTTCACTTAATATATTCTCACTGCCTGCCAGATCTGCTATTGTCCTTGCAGTTTTAAGTACTTTCCCATATCCTCTTGCTGACATGGATAACTTCTTATACATAGACTCCATAATCTTTGAGGATTCTTCATCAAGCCTGCAATATTTCTTTATTTCACGCATATTCATCTGTGAATTATAATCTGTTACAGAATCTTTAAACCTTTCCTGTTGTATAAGCCTTACCTTCTCAACCTGCTCTTTCATATAAGCTGAACTGTATACAGCACTGCTGTCTTTTGCACCAGTTATATCCTCATATGTCACTTCATCGACTTTTATACATATATCAAATCTATCCCACATAGGATTGCTTATACGCCCTATATACCTTCTGATATCATACTCTGAACAGTGACAGCGGTTTCTATCTGGATAGTAACCACATTTGCAAGGATTAATAGCAGCAGCAAGCATAAATTCCGCTGGATATGTATACGCAGCATTAAGCCTTACAACTGTTATCTTCTTATCCTCAAGCGGTTGTCGTAAAGACTCCATAAGCTCAGGTCTGAATTCCGTCATTTCATCTAAAAACAGAACACCCGAACCTGATAGTGTTATCTCTCCTGGCCTTGGTATCCTTCCACCACCAAGCATAGCAGCCGCCGTTATAGTATGATGCGGACTTCTGAATGGTCTTCTGGTTATAAGTCCCTTTTCTGCATCAAGTTTTCCTGCAACACTGTATATTTTAGTAACCTTCAGTTTCTCTTCATCTGTCATATCAGGTAATATAGTAGGAATCCTTTTAGCAAGCATGGTTTTGCCACTTCCAGGTGGACCAACATACATAATATTATGCATTCCTGCTGCTGCAATAAGAGTTGCTCTTTTCGCACTATACTGACCTCTTATATCAAGATAATCTTCCTCTTCGTTTAAACTGTCAGCTAATATAACACCTTCAGAAATCACTCCATCAGATTTAGCTTCTTTAGATTTAACTTCTTTAGATTCAGCTTCATATTTTTTATTAAAATCATCACTGGGATTATTGGCTGAAACGCCATCTAGACTATTATTAATAAGTATATCCTGTACATCCTTTAAGCTCTCTGCACCATATAACCGTATTCCTTGTGCTATTCTGCCCTCTTTTAGATTATCCTTAGGAATAATACATAGCTTTATACCGGCTTCTTTTGCTGCACATACTATAGGAAGCACTCCATTGACAGGATTAACTGTTCCATCAAGGCTTAATTCTCCAAGCACAAGCGTGTCTTTAACCTTTTCCTCTTCTATGATTCCGTTTGATACGAGAATGCCTATCGCTATAGGAAGATCAAACCCTGTTCCTTCTTTTCTTATATCTGCCGGCGAAATATTAACCACTATACGCTGCGGCGGTAATTCAACTCCAGTATTCTTTATGGCTATCCTTACCCTGTCTCTTGCCTCTTTAACCTCCGTACCAAGATATCCACTCATATCAAATGTTGGAAGTCCACTTCCTACATCAGTCTCAACACTTACTATACGGGCATCTATACCACACAACGCTGCAGTTGTTATACTGCTAAACAATACATTACACCCTCTTTCTTAACTTTTGCACTTTTCATCTGTGTTTTTCTTATAAATAACTTGCACCTTTCATAGCACACTGAAACAAACTTATAAGCCAAGCATCTTACGATATCTTACTTTATCCTCATCAGCTATATCAAGCGTATCCATAGCTTCTTCTGCAGTCTGGTCAAGCTTTTTCATTAAAGTTCTTATACTGTCAAGTCTGGCTTCATCCTTTCCTTCTATCCTGCCCTCGCGCTGTCCTTCTATTCGTCCTTCACGCTGTCCTTCTATTCGTCCTTCGCGCTGTCCTTCGCGCCTGCCTCCTTCTAAGAACTCTTTCATTGCATTGCACATCTCCATATTAACTACCTTATCCTTTCTGCCATTATCTGCAAGCTTTACCAGTTCCTTTGTTCCTGTTATCCTTCCTATCATCTCTATAAATTCTATTGATACATCCCTGCCCTTATATTCTTTAAATATTTTATCAAATTCTTTGTTATATAAGTCAGAAACAAAATCAAACAGTAATCTTACATCATCATTATAAAACCTGTATTTATACGAATCTCTAATCTGTATAAGATTTAACCGGTAATCATTAAACTTTTCAGCTATTTTACCAGGCATATCAACCATCATATCTTTCAGGTTCACTGGTCCATCCCAGCATTTCTCTCCATAGTAGAATACTATTGTTATTATTGGATGAAATTTATCTGTTCTTTTTAACCTGGATAAAAACTCTGTACGTTCTTTACACTTATAGCCATGCTTTTCATTCACTGAGCTGATTTTATTATACTCTTTAAGATAACCAAGTGCATCGTAAACCAAAGTTCTTAGCGGCATAGCCAGATGAACATTTTCCTGTACTTCCAAACCTATTATATTAAATTCTACACCATAATAATACTTTTTGACAACATCTCTTATTCTTTTTAATGTTTCCTTATACTCGTCCACAATAATAGAACCTGACACATCCGTATCAACCTCCTGCAGTTCATCCGGAATCACTACCTGCTCACCATCAAATACTACAGCATTAACAATATCTGCAAAATGCTTATTATCACGCCAGAACTCTTTCATCACAACATCATTCTGGCTTTTATCCTTAATAGAATTAGTCATAAACCACCTTTCTGAATGTCTGTAAACATTCTCTTTAATATTCAGTTTAATCGCCTTGGGGGAATATTCCGATGCCAAATCCAGCTAGAATTCACAGGTAAATAATCTTCCTGTTATAAAAATGTAAGGATTGTAAGCTCATATGGCTTTTAATCTTTTAACCCTCACATGATATGCATATTTATATACTATATATATCATAAAAATATTAATATTGCAAGTATTGTTTTACTTTTTATAAATACTTTATACTTTTACAAACATAACAAAAGCAGACTACAATCTACTGCTTATACAGTAAATCATAGTCTGCTCTATCGCCTGCAATTTTTAATGTCCTAATTCAACTTAAACAAATCTCTCCTTACAACTCTTATAACAGCCTTTCCAGTTCCTCCCTTGGAATCAGATACCTGCATTCCAAGATATACAACACCTTTATCTGCCAGTTCATCACACATATTTTTATATATCTGTGTACTTTCTGATGCAAGATTCACATTGGTATCTGATGAAGCTGTTGCACTCTTATACACAAGACTCGCCAGCCTTGTATATTCACCTGACTTGTTGAATCTGGCCGACATAAGTTTTTCACTTATGCCATTATATATATTATATCCACTATTTAAACCTTCTGTCACCTTATCAAATGTCTGGATAACAACATCTTTGTCTGCGTTATTCTTAGTATAATTACCATCTTTATCCTTATCCCAGTAAAATACACCTGATGACATCAGCGCACTGGTGTCTGAACCCATATCTATATCAGTTGCAACGAACTGTATGTCTGGTATAGAACCGTCTAGTGAATACATTTCATATATGCCATCATCAGCCATCACGGCATTCTCAATCGTAATCTGAGGCGCATTATTTCCAGAGTTAATAGACCATATAATAGTATTAACAAAGAGTTTAAGTTCATCTTCACTTATGGCCTTACTCATAGTAGAATGTCCTGCACCAGAATAAGTAACATTACCCTTAGAATAAATATAATAATTATTGGCTGCATCATTTCCTGTTACTGAAAAATAATCACTCTCACTATATTTAGATGTTCCCTGTCCTAATGTATACCATACAACCACATCTCCGCCACTATCTATACTGCTTGCTGTATCATCCTGCTTTTCAAGGTCAAGAAGATAATACTGTGCATGTGTTTCTGCAACAGTCAGATTATCTGGTATTGTATATGGATAAGAGGTAATCTGTCCATCATTAATCTTATTAACAGCATTAGTACGAAGCGATGAAACCGTTCTTTCCGTTCTATGATTATATTTATATATATAATTATTATCATTTTTATAATCATAGCCTGGCAATACACCATATCTTGTAACTATTGTATTGGTGTATCCCTGCTGGTAAGACAGATTTTCTTTAGCCTGTCCGACCGTAACATGATACATATCCATACCAACTATGTTTCTGAACGCAGTTGTGAACATATAGCCCTTTGATATCTTGTCATCTATCATTATTGGAACTGCTCTTCTTATATCGGAATCATCTCCTGCAAATAAGCTTTCAGTTTCATCAGTATTCTCATCCGTATATGAATACTGTCCGATAGTATCATGAGTCATAAGTACAGCCTTGCCACTCTCTATATAATCACGCAGATTAGCCAGAGCATGTGTGTTCGTAATATTGTCAAATGCATCTGCAAAACCAAGAACAACAATAGTATAATCCTTTAGCAGATCTTCTCCATCTTTATTAAGGCTTGTTCCTGCTGTATACCTGCTGTTTTTATACCAGTCATTACCTTTGTTATCACCTTCACACAACTCCTTAACAGTTACAATATCAACATCCTTTTTATTTATTCTTAATCCAGTTGTGCCACTTGCATCATTAAACAATTTCATAAAATCAGAATCATTTAACTTAAGACTGTAATCATGCTTACTATCTATATCAGGCATTATCTGTAATATCTTTACATCTTCCTGCTTTTCGTCTGGTACATTTATTCTTAATATTCCTGTTGTTTCAGCCGTCAATCCAGTACTTACATCCTTAATGACAAGCTTCCAAGGTAAATAAGGTCTTAAATCTTTTGGTAATGTTGTTGTTGTAACAGTTATATATCCATTGTTATAAGTATAAACTGCCGGATTCGTATCACTAAATCCACCTGCGTATAACTCACCAGTGTCATCATGTGCATTTACAAACACACCATTTGCATCTTTATCAATATAAAACTCTACATTATATTTTCCAGATGTATTATCTGTCTTGAATTTAACCGTAAATGTGTTATCTTCCTCATTCAGGCCAGCATCTGCAATAGTCTGTCTTATAACTGGTTTAAACTTATATTCTATTTTGTCACTATCTGAAACAGACGCACCCAAGGCAGCTTCTACCGTTATGTTAGAAGTTTTACCAACACTTCTGGCATATGGTAATACAGAATAAATGTTAGTATCAACTGTTCTTGTATATTTACCATTTTTATCTTTAACTAAGACACCACTAGTGGATGCATTATATATATCAGAAGCTAATATAACTGGTTTATCCATATTGATATACTCTTTAAGTTTTTCCAGAGTCTTTTCAGTTATATCATTTCCAGCCGAAGCAACATCTTTTCCTGTATCTTTGCCTGAACGGTCCCACAGACTCATAACAGCGCCCTGCGAATAATAATAGCTGTCAACAGTATCGCCATTATTCTGTTTAATACGTCCCTTTATGTTAAGAAGCTTCTTAGAATGTTCTTCACCTATGATAACAAGGTCATAATTATTAGCTATATTATCTGTCATACCATTAAGTTCATTTACAGTAACTGACGTGACATCAATATATCTTTTATAATTCTTTTCTGTAATTCCCGATACATTTATTTTAAACTTTGCATTACTAAAATATTTAAGCAAAGACTTTGCTCCATCATATGTATTATACTCATAATCAGCAGATGGCTGGATTTCAAGAACCTTGAGCTTTTCTATAGCCTTATTTCTCTTATAGCCACCAAGAACATATTGAATCATTTTAGCAATATCTATATTTCCATTATTTATATTATATGTTTTTAAGACATCATTAACCTGATTGAACTCGTTATTATTTCCACTGATATCAATTTTAGATGATATAAAGCCTGATCTAAGAGGATTATTCGCATATCCAAACCAGAAAACATTCTCATTAATTCTATCTGGTGCAACGTTATATCCTTTATACGGAAAATTGCTATAATAATTACTTACTTTAGGCCATTCACCGAGGTATTTACCAAAAACACCCTGATTAAAATCAATCCATCCAGCAGTATCATATGTTACACGGTATGTATTGCTCCTGTTCTCATTAAATATGTATATTTCCATATTATCAAAGTCAAACCTGCCATACTCTCCCTCATATACACCAGTTATTTCATTTGTTGTATCTTCATCAATAACCTTATACTCGCACAAATCACGCAGACATGTATCCCTGTCTATTCCAGTTATTGTTACAAACATTTTCATAAGATTTTCCTGTCTTCTTTTATCAATCTTATTATAATCAAATCCACCTATTATACTAAGCTCCTGATTTAAATATTTGTAACAAATGCGTCCTGCAACTGATGCATCACTAAAGTCTTTTCCCAAACATACATTATTTCCCCATGTATGAGATGACCAGTCTTTATCAGTGATTCCGGCTTTAGCTGGATATTTCGCTTTTAATTGTGCATCGCCATAAGCCTGTGCATACTCATACATTTTTTTATATGTTTCTGCAGGATAAGTACTGATATTTTCTCCAGCAGATACTATTATTGCATCTGCATTATCAATCATATCTGTTGTCAGGGCATCAATAGAGACACTTGTAACCCTGATTTTATCCATCATATTATAATCGCCTTTAGCTATTGAATTATCACCAGCAAATACCATATAAGCAAAGAGATTATCATTATAGCCGCTTATATTATTTCCCTGTTCATCGACAAATGTTTTATCATATATATCAAGTTCTTTTTTATTTCCATAATTATCAATAACATTAAATTTAAACTCAGTATCAGAGGTTATCTCATTAGCACAATCCTTTGAATAAAGCTTCCATTCAGACGCGCTATTCTTTCTATAATAAATATTCTTTCCTGCATACTCAGCTTGATTCTTATTTTCTGGAATCGTATAGTTATTATACTCAATAATACTTTTCATATAATTATTCAGCCATGTATTACACAGGTCATGCTTTGCAGCACTATCTGGCAATCCAGCAATATCTGACCACTTGACAGCACCATTATTCATGCCTGTAAGATATCCCCATGCACCTGCTGCTTCATCAGGAACCAATTCAATAATATTAAGCGGATTATCCCTTGTATATGTTCTTTCACCTATTGTGACTGCATTAGCAATCACAGCTTTTCCGCCACCTGTCGCCTGCGTCTTATATATCATTCCGCCGATGACAAACAAAAACACAAGTGCCACAGATAACAAAACTGTACTAATATATTTTCTTTTTCTTATCTTACCTAACATCCGTTTCATATTGTCATCCTTTCTCTGATACTCTTATCTGATACTCTTAATATGTATTCCACACACTAAACATTCTGTCAAAACAAGCTGTTACCAACATTTATGATTACAAGCTATAATCAGGCATCAACATACCCTTGCGCTTTTATATCTCCCAGCTTAAAATACTTTATCTCTATTATTGTTTTATCACTGCCGTTTACCTTCACTATTTTAACCTTGTTGGTTAAATCATCTCCATAAAGAGAATTTCTAAGTGATACTTCTCTCTTTACTTCACGGCTTACATTCTGCTTAGAAAGCTTTATATATGCCTTTACCTTTATATTAGATGTAAGAATAACACCCTCTTCTTTCTTCGGTGTTTCCCCAACTCTTGTTGTAGGCTGCTCCACATCTCCTGCTGATACACATTTATCATCGATTTTTATGGAAAAGTCCTCGACATACTCACATGCCACACTCACGTTATCAAGCGGCTTATCTCCTAACGGATAGAAATCATTTGAAAAATATAATATCTTATTAGCTTTATCCCATATATAACCATAGTACCTTGACTTATTAGTATTAGAATACTTAGTAAGATAATAATCGTATCCACTGTTCTTATCAGGACTTCTATACATTATAAGCATATCAGCTTCCATTATATCGTTCTCGACCTGATTCAATGCAATATCCGCATCGCTTTGAAGCTGTGCCTGTGCTGTCTGCTTCGTGAAGTTGTGCACTGAACTTTCTATAAGGACAACCAGAGCTGACAATACTATACCGCTTATAGTCAGGGCAATAAGCATTTCTACAAGTGAAAAGCCTTTATTATTAAGTTTTCCATCAGCCTTTCTCTTATTAATACAATCTGCTGACACATTAACCTCATTCATAGAATCCTTTGCTCCTTTAACTATGCTAACGATAACTTACCAGTACTGTACCACACTGTAACATCATACGAATGACTTCCACGGCTTATAGTTATAACTGCCTTCAGATTATTATTAACATCCAGTTTATCGGACCTGGAGGCTCCTGCGTTAACAATAAATGAACCAACCCTTCCACTACTTCTTGTATAAGTCACAGTAGCTTTTTTATCACTATCTACATCATAGTCTGTCTTATCAGAAGAATTGGCATAATCTGATATCGTTATATTATAACCTTTTCCTATAGTTTTACTTTCTGTCTGGACATCATTCTTATATGTAACAAGCCTGCATGTTCCATCTGTATCCTTAACTATATCAAGCTTCCAGTCTGCATTAACTGTAAGAGTTTGTGAACGCAGATTATTAAGCTCTGTATAAACGAAATTACCTGCTTTTTTTACATTTCCCCTGCTGATTACTGACACTCCTATAGCAGAGCCGCCTATAACTATCGCCATAATAGCTATAACAACGAGAAGCTCAACGAGAGTGAATCCTTTATTTAGTTGTAACTGCTTCTGTAGACTGTGTCGTCTTTTCCGAATCATCACGTTTCCTCCAATTAGCAACTCGTATCATATCCTTATATGTCATATTCTGAACATCCAAAAAACCGCTGTCATTACTGTTTTCAAGCGGATTCCATACCTTGAATATCTCTGCATATTTCTGGTCAGTTTTTATAATATCAGTAGTATCAGAAAGACCTGTAACCGTAACATCGCCTTCTATAGTTATAGTTCCACCAGCTATTATAGTTCCAGAGAAATTTTTCTTAACCACAACATCTCCAGATGCAACTATAACACCACCATCAACATCTCTAAAACTATAAGTTATATCATTTGACATATGTGCTTTTTTTCTTATAACTTCATCATTATTACTTATGATAAGCGGTTCAGAAGTTGAATTGCTATTATTAAACGCAACCAGCGCATACTTATCATAACCACCTGTAAGCTTTGTAGTAACAGGACCAAGCTTATCCTTTGTATAAGCTTCTAGACCAATAGTAGATATAATATTAACATATACCTCTTTGGAATACTTATTTAAATCCGGATACATCTGACCTATAATTGTGTTATTCATCTTTTTTGTATCTGTTATTTCATAAAGCGTTCTGCTAAGAACATTGAATCTTGAAGCCAGGTCCTCATAATCTCCTGCATAATCATATTTTGTTGATGATGCAGCATCATCTGATTCATTATAAACAAGACTCATGCTGCCATCTGCTGCTACAACAGCTGATAGCATGGAATTCTTAGTATACACACTGCCTGAGCCTGCCTTTATGACACTGTTAAGACTCTGTGCATTAAGTGTCATCTGTGACTTCAATCTTTCTCTCTGCTCTTTGTATGTTTTCTTTACTTTATCAGATTTACCTGAAAGAAGACTGTTGAATTCAGTATCATCAAATATAGCCTTAACATAAGAAGCAGCCGCCTTTTCATCTTTAAAGCGCAGATAATAATAATCTCTTGTAAGACTTCCTATAGTTATAGTCTTTTTAACAAAATATTTACCTTCTGCCTCAGATAAATACTTATATCCAAAGAAGTTATCTTCTGATATCGTTATATTCACATTGGTTCCTGCCGCAGCCGGATTAGTTTCACCACCCATAAGTACTGCAGGCACAAGATATATCTCTTGATTTCCAATAAATGATACTGACTCACCTGTATCATAATCTCCTGGTACAGTATATCCATCAGCATTTGCAAGAGAATAATAATCTATATACGCCCTTCCTGAAACAAGAAGCTTGTTAAGTGACTGAAGATCAAGCTCTGAATTAGTACCATTTATAACAATAGCACTACTTCTGTTTACCTTTTCAGTAGCATTAACCCCTACGTAACTATATCCATAATAATTACCTGACAGCTTGACCTTGCTGTTGTTTCCGTTTAACTCCAGATCATCCCTTACATATGTATCAGAGCTTCCGTTTACCGTTATGTTAGAAGTGCCACCTGTGCTATCAGAGGTCTTTATATTCTCACACCATATCCTGCTGCCTGCTCCACCATTTCCTGCATTAAGTGTTCCATTTTCAACAACAATATCACCACTTGTAGCAAGAAGCGTGTTTCCTGCCACATTAGCTGTTGCCGCTGGATTCACTTTAAAACCACCTGCTGAGCCTGCAAAAGCATTACCATTCAGGTTAAATGATGCATTGGATGCAACTGATATCCCCTTGTTTCCAACAATAGCATATCTTAAAAACGAATCAAGACTAAGTTTCTTTGAATCAGTTATATTAACAAGCTTGTCAGGTATTCCAAGTGTCATATCAAATGTAATATATGAATAATATCCTGCCTGTGTAAGATACTTTACAAGGCAGTTATTAATATTAATTGTATAATAAAAAATATTCTCCTCAGCCTGACTCTTCTTACTTACAATCTGGATGTTATCTATGGATTCAACATCAAGCGTGTTACTTCCTGATTTATGCGTTGCTTCTATACAATCATTGAGGACACTGACTATACCCTGCGCCTCTATTGTATTACTGCCTCTTTCGTACACACCCTCCTGCTTCTTGCTTACATAATCACTATCATCCTTATACTTAATACTATCAAGCATATTATCCTGTATCATGCCAAGCTTATTAAGCATTCTATGAATATAATCAAGTCTTAGCTCCTTATTACATGTTATATTATCAACAGTCGTTATACCACTTTCGGTATTAACAACCATCTTCGCAACCTGATCCTGATATGCACTGTTAAAACAGTCTGATGACATCTGTCCCATAGCAACATATATCTCATTGACTGCATCCTCGGATGTATAAAAGGTTTTGGCTGACTGCTTATTAGCTACTTTCATCTTAAGATTCATAATAGTAGATGAAGTAACTACGGTGGCAAGTATCATAACAAATGATAACATTATAAGTACGATAACCATAGTTGAACCGTTATTATTACACTTAACTCTTTTTCTTAAATTATGTGCCATCATAAGCTTCTCCTCACCTTTCTCTACCCGATCTTTGTTGTAGTCATCTGTATCATCGGTTCTTCCTTCGATGTATCAGCATTACTGCCATAATATACTTTAACCGACATAGTATACAAAAGACTCTTACTTGCTACTCCATTGCTGCCTGAACCTGTATTGTTAATATCCTTATATTCATCCCACTTATATACATTAGAAAATACGCTTACCGGTCCTGGATTAGTTGTTCCATCTTTATTAACTGTCTTATTTCCAAGATTAATCGTTCCTACGTTTGCAAACTCCTGTCTTGAAGTATCTTTGTTAAGATAAAGACTCACCTTGTCTTTGTTAATCATCATATTCTTAGAGCTGTCTGTTGTGTTGTTAGATGTCTGCTGAATAAGGAATACATTACAATTATCATATTTAACAAATGCATTTTCCTGATAATCGTAAGTTATGTTAATCTTATCAGTAGTATAATAATATCTGTTATCACCTACAGTTAAAGTCGAATGTCTGTCATAAGGTATATAAAACATATACACATCTTTAAGATTATTAGGTAATGAGGATGATATTCTATAAGAATTATCACCTGTTATTTCCGCCTTGAAATAATTATTAGGATATGTAATAGATGCTGTATATGCATAAGCCTTATTTCCATCATATATGTATTCAAAATCCAGTGTTATCCTCTGATAATATGCATCTATACCTGTATCAACCGCACTTGAAGCCTCAGCTGGTGCCTCAGATAATTCACTATGTTTAACTTCTATCTTAACATTAGTTGTCTTTTCTATCTTATTTTTATCAAAACCAGCTGTATATCTTTCCTTGAAATAATTCTCAGCATCTATATCGTGGCTGTATAAATCTTCTCTTAACACAATATTCTTAACCGAATTTACATAAGAGTTAATATTATTGTTATAGTTCTTATCACTATCATCACCTGAATTATATATACCTGGATCAAGTTCGGTTACAACAGTATATTCTTCCCCATTTGTTCCTTCCTTTGTTTCCCTGAATATATATTTTCCAGAGCTTTCTGTATATTTTCCAGCATAATCCTCAAGTATCCTGCTCATGCTTACAGACTTAAACTGTTCTACTATATCAGAAGCAACAGTATTCGCATTTTCTTCTTTACGAGCCTTATGATTGATTCTTGCTGCGTTAGAAAACGAACCTAGAACAGGAATAGAAAGAATAGCAAGCACTGCCATGGCAACAAGTACCTCTACAAGAGAGAAACCTGCATTATTCAGTTTTCCTTTTCGCTTATCAGCACCTGATTTTTTTATCATAATCATCTGTTATTCTCCATTTCCTGGCTGGTTACTTAACCCTTAACTATTCAGCTGGCTTTGCAAATATATTATCTGTTCCTGTCTTTAAGTCAAACTTAGGTTCACTGAACTCTCTTCCGTTACCTGTTATAGAATACAAGGCAAGTGTCATCGTACCTGTAACGACATCTGTTGCTTCATTGTAGGTTGTTGTTAATGCCTCTATCGTATTCTTCTTTTCATAGTTGTTGATAAATCCGATAAGATTCTTCCACTCTGCATAAGTACCTTCATAAGATACATTGATAGTTTCCTTGTAACCTACATTATTAGTCTGATATGCGCTGCCTGATGTATTCGATGGGTTAGAAGATGCCTTCTGTCCAAATGTATACACTGCAACAGGATCAGAGAATGTTATACTCTTTATCCATACACCAGTTGAACTCTCAATAGTATTTAAAAACTGTAATGTTGCCGGCTGGCTTGTACCATTTTCAAATGTCTTTAAAAGCTTTGATGAATCGCTCTGTAAAGAAAGTGTATCTGACTCATACTTAGCTTTGTTATCATTCTTTTTCTGTAAATCTTTCTTTTTCTTTGTAAGCTCTGTAACCTGCTTAGTTGATGTATCAAGAGAAGCTGACAGATTCTGGTAACCAACAAAGTAAGCTATAAAGATTATAAGAAATGCAAATACATACACAAGTAACTTCTTATCTTTTTCAGATATAGTAAGACTATTCTTTAACTTTTCCTTCATTACTTATTACCTCCCTGTGAAGCACCCTTTATATCCCCAAATGAGCAGCTAAGAGAAAAAGTAAGCTGTACAGTTCCTGTATTATCCTCATTTTCTGTTTCATTGGATACAATAACATTAGATACAGTTGGTATAGACTTAAGCTGAAGTATAAGCATACCAAGTGATGACTTGCTTGCTGCTGTACCACTGACTGCCACATTGCCAGATGTTATACTCATACTTGTTATGACAACATCACTAGGCACCTTGCTTTCAAGTTCCTTTACAAATGTATCAACTGAATCGTTGTTGTTAGAAGCCTGTGTCTTGAATGTGTTCACATCTGTATTCTCATCCTTGGCTTCATAATACTTATTTACAATCTCTTCAATAGGCTGAAGCTTCTTGACATCATTCTTAAGGGCAGCTACTTCTATGTTTGTGAATACCAGCTGGATACCTGGGACAAGTACAAGTAAAAGTGATGCTGCAACCGCCGCTATAACGACAAGTGCCATGCCTTTTCCTGCATCCTTTTTCTTGTCCTCCTTTATCTTGTTAAGTGAAACAAAATTGACCGGTGCTATGAATGCACCTATAGTTGCTGTATACGCTGTAAGCGCATTTTCATCCACGTATGTTCTCTTGTCTGTAAGCACACCATCAAGCTTTTCTATCGGAATAACTTCCATATTAAACTCGTTTGTTAACAGCTTGTTAAAACCTCTTATAGTTGTGGCATTACCTATGATGTATATCTTCTCTATAGGCGTATTATTTCTTGAAACGTAATAATCCGTAATTCTGCTTATATTGCTTATAAGTGCTCTCACTGACTCTGTAACATCATTAGAATCTACTGTCTTACCAAGAAGATATTCTGTCTGAAGCTTTTGAAGTGCCTGATCATAATTCAGCTTATATTCATCCATTACGGTTTTAACCATAAGAGTCTTGCCATAGTGGACAGTTCTTTGCAGCTGTAAGGCACCTGCCTTAAAGATACTTACAAGTGTTGAATCATTCTCTATAGATATAACAAGATTAGTACCTTCATCTATCTGCTGTTTTATAAGCTGATATGTACTGTTACCTGCATAATCAATGAATGCCACCTTAAGCCCCATAGCCTGTGCAAGCTCATAGTACTGTTCTATCATATTCGCAGGAGCTGCTACAACCACAACCTTTAACTTCGGTGTGTTATCCTCTTTTATCTTCTCAATAGGATAATACTGTACTATATAATCTTCTATTTTAACTGGGAAATACTCTGCTGCATTGGTTTCTATGATTTTATCTATCTTGTTACTCTTAATATCAGGAACAATGACATCCTTTGTAGCTATTTTACTAGATGATATTGAGAATACAACATCATTAGAATTCATACGATTGTCATCAAGTGATGACTTTATAACCTTGGCGAATTCTTTTACATCAAGAATCTCACCATCATTATAAACACCTTCTGGTGTTGGGATTGTAACCACCTTATGAATAGTAGTTGCTTTAACACCCTTTGTTGCTTCGCACAACTTTGTATATTCATTGTTAATGCTTATGCTTATATATTTGCCGTTAACCTTAACTGCCATAACGAAACAGTCTCCTCTCCCCTTAGCATATTATGAAAAATCTATATATAAATACTGCTACATTTCAGATTCAAACTAACATCAAAACATTGATATGTACCAGTTAATTATATTCGTACCAAAAAGCATGGCTATTGTAAGCCCTGCACACAAATATGGTCCGAAAGCAAGTACTCTTTCCTTGCCACTGACCTTCATTCTTATAACATGTATTACCGCACCAAAGATGCAGCCAAGCAAAAATGCAAGTATAATATTTTTCCATCCCATAAACAGTCCTGCCGCTGCCATAAGCTTGATGTCGCCTCCGCCAAATGCATCGACTCCCTTTATGGCTCTTCCTATAATAAGAAGCAACAACATAAATATGCTTACACAAAAAAAGCCTATTAGATAATCTAATAGGTGTTCTCTGTCAAAAAGTATTCTTATTATACCGAGGACTCCTATTACTACATTAAGTGCAAATGGTATTTCCTGTGTTCTCTCGTCTATAACTGTTATAACAAGAAACATCGAGAATACCAGACACATCAGACCTGATATGATATTCAGTCCATTCACTAAAAATATGATGACATACATAGCACCATTAATCCCCTCTATAACCGGGTACTGTGGTGATATCTTTGTCTTACAATAACGGCACTTTCCACCTAACATCATGTAGCTTACCAGTGGCACTAAATCGTACCACTGGAGTTTATGACCACATGACATACAATGCGAACTCTCCGTCGCTATATTCTCTTTTAATGGTAATCTATATATAAGTACGTTCAAAAAGCTTCCTATTACGATACCGTAGAGGAATATTATGACGTAGATTGGTAGTTCGTATTGCATAATTTTGTTTCCTTAATTAATCTATAGATGGAGCTCCTGAAACTGATACATGACCTTCTGTATCAAGCTTAAATTCCACTTTTACTCCAGTTGCCTTATATTTCTTTGATGTTAACTTTGTCTTTGAAGTATCTAGTGTTTTGCCCATTTCAGCTGATAATTCTGTACCTGTTATTGTAACATCCGTTGTAGCTTTGTCTTTTGCTTCAACTGTAATAACAGCAACTGGATCTCCTGATGATGGTACTGCTTCATTATATACCTTTTCATTCTGTAAGCTTACCTCTAATGCATTCTTAATAGCATCCATATTCTGAGCATCCTTAGATTCTCTTGACTTCTCAACGTTTCTGATAAGTGTTGGAGCAAGTACACCAACGAGTACTGCCATAATTGCGATAACAACGATAAGCTCAACTAAAGAGAAACCCTTGTTACCAAGTCTTTTCTGTGTCTTTTTCATGTTCTTTATCTCCCTTTGATAATAAAATATTTATATAATTCAGTGTGACTTTTCACCGTCATACTGATCATATACATGCTAATTCGTGCATATATTATATATGTACTTATCCCAATGTGTTGTAAAGCTGTATCATAGGCTGGTATATAGAAAGTATAAGTACTACAACTACAAGTGCCATGATAACTATGATAGCCGGTTCCATAAGTGCTGTAAGTGTCTGTGTCTGCACTTCAACCTCTTCTTCGTAGTAGCCTGCTGAATTAGTAAGCATTTCTTCTATGTTACCTGTTTCCTCACCGATACCTACCATATGAACTATCATAGGTGGAAATATCTGTGATGCCTTTAGCTGGTTCGATAGTGGAAGTCCAAGAGCAACGCCACTCTTAGCCTTCATAAGTGCATCCTTATACATGACATTCGTCATAGTAGAGGCTGCTATATCTATAGCTTCTATCATAGGCATACCTGCCTGAAGAAGTGTACTAAGTGTTCTTGCAAAGCTTGCACAGGCTGTCTTCGTCTGAAGCACTCCAAATACAGGAATCTTAAGCTTAAGCTTATCTACTGAATGTCTTCCTGCATCAGTCTTTACATACATCTTATATCCAACTACTATAGCCGCTATAACTGCTATTATTATGTACCAGTAATTCATAACCGCATCACTCATAGAAAGCACTGCCTTAGTCATAAATGGCAAATCTGATTCAAGATCCTCAAACATTGATACAAAGTTTGGTATAACAAATGTTAACATAACTATAATTACGCCAACCATAACCACAAGAAGCACGCATGGATACATCATAGCCTTCTTAACTATGCCCTGTGTCTTAGCCTGTTTCTCAAACTGTATAGCCATACGCGTAAGAGCATTCTCAAGACTACCTGATGACTCACCTGCTTTAACCATATCTATAAGAATAGATGGGAATATGCCAGAGTCCTGTCTCATGGAATCTGATAATGTTTCACCCTTTTCTACACCCGACTGGGCATCCATAATAGCTTTCTTAAGATTCTTATTCTCGGTCTGCTCTGCTAACATCTCAAGAGCGTTAACAACACTGACACCAGCATTAAGTATACTTGCAAACTGCCTGCAGAATACGCTCATATCTCTTGGCTTGACTTTCTTCTTAGTAAGAAAAGGAAGCTCTATATCCTTATCAAGTGCTGTCTGTGTCTTGATAGACATAGGTGTAAGTCCCTGCTCTTTTAACTTTCTTGCAGCTTCATCTCTTGTTTCTGCTTCTATCTGGCCTTTTTTATCCTTGCCATCCTTTGCAACTGCTGTGTATGAATATGTTTCCATAACAACCCCTCTTTAATAATGTAAATGCAATAATCAACTGCTCCTAGATTCTATTACTATATGATATATATTGCAATCATCTCTTATCCCCCATTTTGGTGTGTGTGAGCACTTTTGTACTATTAGTATAGTACTAAAGTTATAAATTGTACATAGTCAGTTGATTATGTTTTTTATTAAGTGCATTGTAACATATTTTGAATGAATATTTAAGTGTTTTTTGTCACATTTTACAACAAAAACGACTTATTTCTATAGGATATAATTTTCCATATCAATACTTTTGTAGATTTTATTTACCTTACATATATTTTATGCATAAAATATATGACCGCTTTATTATACATAAAAAGATGCAAGTATTCAATTTGCAAAAATATCTTATGATATTCCTGCCAATTGTTCACTTGCATCTTTAAATTGCCACTTATGTATATTTACTTATAGTTATTGCCTTTAATATCCATATTTTCTTACTTCAGCTTATCCAGCAGTTTTTTCTTTTCTTCATCATCCATTTCCACCATATCCAAAACTTCTTCTGCTGATTTATCTAATTTTTTCATCATTCCTTTAAAAATTTCTATTTTTGCTTCTGTTTTTCCTTCTTTTATTCCTTCTTCCTTTCCTTCTTCTCTCATAATATCCATAACACCTTTTTCATCATACTCAAATACACTCACGTCAATCACCTCATCCCTATGTTTTATAAAGAATTCTGATAACACGTTTTCATTAATACATTCATCTACTGCTTCTATAACTGCTGCCCTTACATCCTTCCCTTCATTATCTGTCTTATTGCGTACTTTGTTGACGAATATCATATAATCATTTAACGATTTACAACGATTAAGTATGTCTGCATTAGTTATTGCCTTTTTCATATATTCATCACAATCACATGTCAAAGACATATTGTTTATGATTTTATGTTCATCTTTCTCAGGATTAATATTAATAACTGTGACTACCAGTTCTAATTCCGGCATCTGTGTTTTTTGTTCAAACATATCTGACAATCTAAGTATTTGTACGCGTTCATTCATCTTTTCCCTACCATTATAAAACGTAATAAAATGCGGGGTTGGAATTTTCAACATACTTCTTTTATGCAGATAGTTATTAGGATATATTTCTCTATATATCTCTGAACCATAATGCAGATATCTTAACGGCATATTCAGATTAATTGTTGACTGCTGCTCAAACATATATAACTCGTAGCTAAACACAAAGGATGCATCGTTTTTTACTTCATATATGTACCACCTTTTAGCGTTGTAACAGTCAGATTGTCAACATCTGTATGTGACGAATTATTCAACGCATTATACAAATCAAGCAGATTATTCTTATCTGAATAAAGCATGCAGAATACATTATCACTATATCTTTTTGTTACTATAGATGAAGCATCATCATTTCTTTTATTCGTGCTATCAACTATTTTGTGGCTTATTTTATCATTTTTGCCATATGATATTTTAAAATTATTATCCATATACTTCTCCTTTTGTAATTGTAATTATTACAATCAGATATTTTAAACAATCATGGATAAATAATATATTCATAAATATATTGTAACATCAGTAAAAATATAATACAAGTTACTCTAAAACTATATCTATATAACTATGCTTATGTATCCAGATGCATATATTCTGTTATCTGATTGTAACTATGTTGGGATTTTAATTGCAATGATACTGAATTCAGTAAAGATTATTTACTTTATGGAAATCATAATATTTTCTATATTTAAGCTGTCTTTTATTATTCTTATAGTATACTATATTTTATAAAATATCATCTAAAATATATTTTGTCAACATATTTTATTATTTTTAGAAATATTCGTAAATATTAACAAAATAATAGATATAGTATCTTTGCTATGAATGAAACAGGATTAAACTAAACACAGATAAAAGATATAAAATGCTATTATAAACAACTCAACACAAGAGCCTTTATATAACAATAACACCACTTGCACAAGCAGTACTTATGCAAATGGTGTTATTGTTATACTATTTTTTAATCTTACAATTATACAACTGATATTAAGATCATTTCATCATAACCAAATACACTCACGTCAATCAGTCATTTCTTCTTGTTATCAGCACAAGTCTTAATAACTGGAGTACAGATGTAACAAGTGCTGCAACATATGTGAGTGCTGCTGCTGTAAGTACCTTCCTTGCACCTGAGAGTTCACGCCCTGCAAGCATATTTCTGTCACGAAGTGTTCTAAGTGCTCTTGCTGAGGCATCGAATTCTACTGGAAGTGTAAGAAGCTGGAATATAACAACGAGTGAGAATAACAGCACACCTATCTGCATAAGCCCGGTTGCTCCGAATATAAGTCCTAACAATATGACTGGCCATGATAAAGATGAACCTATATTAGCAAGCGGAATAACAACTGATCTTATCTTAATAGGAAAATAATCCTGATCATACTGCATTGCATGTCCACATTCATGTGCAGCTACACCAACAGCTGCCACCGTATTAACATCATATACGCTATCTGATAACCTTAACACTCCTTCCTTAGGCGAGTAATGGTCTGTTAGATTTCCGCTCACTCTTTCTATCCTGACATCTGTTATCCCGGCTGCTCTTAGTATTTCACTTGCTGCTTGTGCACCTGTCATATTCGTTCTGCAGTTATTCCTACTGTATCTGCTAAATGTTGACTTAACATTCATAGATGCTATGATACTTATAACTGCACCTATAAGCACAAGTATATATGTTGCATCATAAAAGTAATACATATATCAAATCCTCCATATTTTTTAGTATCAGAGTTTTTGCCTCCGACATCATAATTATATTATCATTCTACCATAAAAAGTTTTTATGTAAATATATACTTTATTTCTTTCACAATATATTCATTTTATCTTTATATTTTGATAATTCACTCATGTTTTCACATTTCTGCGTGTATCAGCATACTATTTATACTAAGAACACAAAAATGTAAAGCCGAGACTGTTACAAAACACCTTCAGCAGCCAAAACGTAGGAAAGGAGTTTTTAATCTGTATGAAAATGTATGATCTTAAAAACAAACAGGTCATCAACGAAAATGACTGCCGGATTCTTGGATGTGTTATCGACATAGATTTCGAGCCATCTAACGGCTGCATCAACTCAATCATAGTTCCTGGTCCTGCCAGGCTATGTGGTGTCTTTGGAAGGGAGTTCGTGTATGTCATTCCATTTCATTGTATAAAATCGATTGGTAAAGATATCGTACTTGTAAATGTCTGCCTTGATAAACACAAAGAAAAATGCTAATATATACATATATTTTTAGTTCTTGCGATAATGATTGGAGGTTACTATGAAAGATAATTACGTTGCTTATGTGGGAAGTTACACCCATGAGAGCAGTAAAGGTATACATATATACGATTGTGATGTTGAGGAGGGACGTATATATGAACGCTGCGAAGTACCTATTGATAACCCTTCTTATATAACTCTTTCACATGACAAAAGATTCCTATATGCCATATGCGACCAGGGTGTATCAGCCTATGCCATCACCGAAGATGGAAGCCTTGAGCTTATGAATGTCGTATCTATAAACGGTATGAGAGGTTGTCATATATCAGTTACTAAAGCTAACAATTTCCTTGTTGTATCTGGTTATCATGACGGTAAGATTACAGTAATGCACATAAATGCTGATGGCTCTGTTGGCAGTATTGCTGACGAGGTATTCCACAAAGGCATGGGCAGCGTTGCAGAACGCAATTTCCGCCCTCACGTAAGCAACACATGCTTCACACCTGATGAAGAGCTCTTATGTGCTTGTGATCTTGGTATTGATCAGATTAAGTTATATGAATTCAACCACAGAACCGGCAAGCTCAAGCTGTTTGATATAATCCGTTCACAACAGGAATCAGCCCCTAGAAAGATGATATTCTCAGAAGATGGAAAATATGCTTATGTTGTGTGTGAACTAAAGAATTATATCAATGTGTATTCTTATGACAAGAATTCAGATAAAGCCCGTTTTGAGATGATTCAGAACATATTTACTGTAAGACGTGACCACAAGTCAAATAGTGCTGCCTCTGATATAATATTTGCCAATAACGGCAGCAATCTTATCTGCTCTAATGCTGGCGATAACACTGCTACAATATATTCCGTTGATAAGAAGTCAGGAAAGATTGTTACTCTTAACTCACTTCCTGTAAGTGGCGATTATCCTAAATATGTATGTCTTTTTCCTGATAATAAGCACCTCATGTCTATGAATAACGAGGGCAGCTCTATCACTATCTTTACAGTAGATTATAAAAAAGGTCTTATAGTTATGAATGGCAAGGAAATCAAGATATCGCGCCCTAATAACATGGTTATTAAGAAACTGTAATGTGGTTTTATTCATCACTATAACATATTTATTTATAAACATAATTTATAAACATTGTTCATATTAAACTAAAAGCTACATCAGATTTACTATATCTTTGATGTAGCTTTTATAATTATTCTCTTTTTTAACATTAGAATTTTTACATTTTTTTCTTTAATTCTTCTTTTTCAGTTTCATCTATTCCTAATATATCCATAGCCTCATCTGCAGACTTATTAAAATTCTTCATAAATTTCCTTATTAGTTCTATTTTTCCCTCTTTTCTTCCTTCATCTTCTGCATCCCTCCTGTAATTTTCAAAAGCCGTACATAACATATCATCACCTCCATTTTTCCTTTCTGCCATTGCTGCAATTTCATCATTTCCTGTTATTTTTCCTATCATCTCAATAAGTTCTTTTGTCACACCCTTATTAGAATATTCTCTAAATATTTTATCAAAAAATAAGATGATACAAAATACTTATCATAATTTAAAAAGGATATCACATAATATTATATACACTATACGCAGCGCCTATAATATTATGCAACACCCTTTTATTCAGCTAAGTTTTATTCTACTGTCCGTTATATTTTTCAGCCTGATGCTTAATAAGCTCAGCATCATCAAAGTAGTTTATTTTCATAGCAGCTTTCACTTCGTTAAGTGTCTGTTCTGCCACTTCATATGCTTTCTTAGTGCCTTCCTGTAAGATATGGTATACTTCTGGTATATCCTTTTCGTACTCATGACGTCTGTTTCTTATAGGCTCTAATTCCTTGTTAAGCACCTCTGTAAGAAGCTTCTTAACCTTGACATCACCAAGTCCACCTCTCTTATAGTGTTCCTTAAGTTCATCCAGATTATTATATTCTGGGAGAAATAAAGCAAAATCCTCATCTGTACAGAAGGCATCAAGATATGTAAATACTGTGTTACCTTCTATCTTGCCCGGGTCACTGACCTTAATATGGTCAGGATCTGTATACATGCCTCTTACCTTATTCTTCACATCATCAGCACTATCTGACAGATATATACAGTTTCCAAGTGACTTACTCATCTTTGCCTTTCCGTCTGTACCTGGAAGCCTTAAACATGCCTGGTTCTGTGGAAGAAGAATCTCAGGCTCAACTAACGTCTCACCATATACTGAATTAAACTTTCTTACTATCTCCCTTGTCTGTTCTATCATAGGTTCCTGATCTTCACCTACTGGAACTGTAGTTGCCTTAAAGGCTGTTATATCTGCAGCCTGGCTTATAGGATAACAGAAGAATCCAACTGGAATACTTGCCTCAAAGTTACGCATCTGAATCTCTGATTTAACTGTTGGATTTCTCTGAAGTCTTGATACTGTAACAAGATTCATATAATAGAATGTAAGCTCTGTAAGCTGTGAAATCTGTGACTGTATGAATATATTAGACTTGGCTGGATCAATACCTACTGAAAGATAATCAAGTGCTACCTCTATTATATTCTGACGAACCTTCTCAGGATTATCTGCATTATCTGTAAGAGCCTGTGCATCTGCTATCATTATGAATATCTTCTCAAATTCTCCTGAATTCTGAAGTTCAACTCTTCTCTTTAATGAACCAACATAATGGCCAAGATGAAGCTTGCCTGTTGGTCTGTCTCCTGTTAATATTATCTTTGACATATGAAACTACTCCTCCATTCCTATGTTAAACCCATATAATAAGATTATATCTATCTTTAATTCTATCTGATTATACTGGTTATTATACTTAATTAATAATGTTTACAATTTTATCACATTTTTTTCAAAATAACAATTGAGAATTATGTTAAATAATAGTAATATATATGTAAATGTTACTGGCTGTCAGTATGCTGATTATTTTTAATCACTCTTCTTATTATGAAGCCAGATAACGCTAAACATAACAACAGCACATGGAGGAACAATTGATGAAACATTTACTTAGTCCACTGGATTTAAGTGTCAGCGAGTTAACAGATCTTCTTGATCTTGCCAGAGACATTTCAAAGGATCCTAAGAAATACAGTCACATATGTGACGGAAAGAAATTAGCAACTTTATTCTATGAACCTAGTACTAGAACCCGTCTTAGTTTTGAATCAGCAATGCTTAACCTTGGGGGTTCTGTATTAGGTTTTTCTTCTGCTAACTCAAGTTCAGCTTCCAAGGGTGAGAGTGTGTCAGATACAATCAGGGTTATATCCTGCTATGCTGATATATGTGCTATGCGACATCCTAAGGAAGGCGCACCTATGGTTGCAGCAAGCAAGTCTTCTATACCTGTTATAAACGCAGGTGATGGCGGACATCAGCACCCAACACAGACACTTACAGACCTTATGACTATAAG
>OGFW01000987.1_pt1 | contig 25017 bp, 19 predicted proteins | sample 1570991 | NCBI WGS metagenome assembly OGFW01 (sample SAMEA2582074, study PRJEB24529) | metagenome | biome: Human gut stool | place: China | collected 2011
AGTTACATGTCCAAATGCAGAAAGAAAACAAGATGTCCATGCTTGTTTTGAAGGGAGGTTAATATGATTGAACTTAAACAGGTGAGTAAATCTTTTGGAGAACGAGAGTTATTTTCGAATCTTTCCATGACATTTGAGGCTGGAAAAGTCTATGCCTTAATTGGTTCAAGTGGTAGCGGAAAAACAACCTTGATGAACATGATTGGGAAATTAGAATCTTATGATGGGACGATTTTTTACCGAGGTAAAGACTTGGCCAATTATAAATCGAGTGATTTTTTCCGTCACGAATTGGGCTACCTCTTCCAGAACTTTGGCTTAATTGAAAACCAAAGTATTGAAGAAAACCTTAAGCTAGGTCTCATTGGTCAAAAGTTGAGTCGAGCGGAACGGCGGTTGAGGCAGAAGCAGGCTTTAGAACAGGTCGGCCTGGCTTATCTTGACCTAGATAAGCGCATCTTTGAGTTATCGGGCGGAGAATCGCAACGGGTTGCCTTGGCAAAAGTTATCTTAAAGAATCCACCCTTTATTCTGGCAGATGAGCCAACAGGAGCTTTGGATAGTAAAACTTCTGTAGAAGTAATGCAGATTCTGAAAGATCTTCATAAACAGGGAATGACGATTGTCGTTGTCACCCACGAAAGTGGAGTCGCCAACCAGACAGACAAGATTATACATATCAAAGATGGAATCATCGAACGTATTGAAGATAATATCGACCATGACGCTTCTCCTTTCGGAAAAGACGGTATCATGAAATAATCTAAAATCCACCACTATACAAACATTATCATGATTGACATCTGGCAAGAAATATATAGTACCATCAAACGTAACAAGCTTAGGACTTTTCTCACAGGATTTGCCGTGGCATGGGGAATCTTTATGCTTATCGTCCTGCTAGGTGCAGGCAACGGACTGATCCACGCATTCGAGCAATCGGCTTCCGAACGTGCCATGAACTCCATCAAGATTTTTCCGGGATGGACCAGCAAATCATACGACGGACTGAAAGAAGGAAGACGGGTGCAACTGGACAATAAAGACATGGATGCTACCAGTCATTATTTCCCGAACCATGTCATCAAGGCCGGAGCAACCGTATGGCAGGGAGATGTAAATCTTAGCTTCGGGCAAGAATACGTCAGTTTGAGCCTTTCCGGCGTATATCCCAACCATACAGAGGTAGAAGTGGTGAAACTCTTCAAAGGACGTTTTATCAATGAGATTGATATTAAAGAGCGCCGGAAAGTAATTGTGCTCCATAAAAAGACAGCAGAAATTCTTTTTGATAAAACCCATACCGAACCAATCGGACAGTTTGTCAATGCCGGTAATGTGGTTTATCAGGTAGTAGGTCTCTACAATGATAAAGGAGATAGCGGTGACAGCGATGCATACATTCCTTTTACCACTCTTCAAACGATTTATAACAAAGGAGACAAGCTGAATAACCTGGTCATGACTACCAAAAATCTGGAAACAATTGAGGCCAATGAGGCTTTTGAAGCCCATTACCGCAAAGTATTGGGAGCCAATCATCGTTTTGACCCGACAGACCACAGCGCTATCTGGATCTGGAATCGTTTTACCAACTATTTGCAACAGCAGCAAGGCTCGAATATGCTACGTATTGCTATTTGGGTAATCGGTATCTTCACATTGCTAAGCGGAATCGTAGGAGTTTCCAACATTATGCTGATTACCGTAAAAGAACGTACCCGCGAATTTGGTATTCGTAAGGCTTTGGGAGCCAAGCCGCTTTCCATTCTCTGGTTGATTATCGTAGAGAGTGTCACCATCACCACCATATTCGGATACATCGGCATGGTAGCCGGTATCGGAGTGACCGAATGGATGAACAGTGCCTTCGGCAATCAGACAATGGATACCGGAATGTGGACGGAAACTGTTTTCCTGAACCCGACAGTAGATATAAGAATCGCCATACAGGCTACACTCACATTAATAATAGCTGGTACGTTAGCCGGATTATTCCCTGCCCGAAAAGCAGTCAGCATCCGGCCAATCGAAGCACTTAGAGCAGATTAAGACTATGAGAATAGACATGGATACGTGTGAGGAAATCCTCATCACCATTACAAGAAATAAGACGAGAAGCCTGCTGACTGCATTCGGTGTTTTCTGGGGAATCTTCATGCTCGTCGCCCTCATCGGCGGCGGACAAGGATTGGAGGACATGATGAAAAAGAACTTTGAAGGATTTGCCACCAATTCCGGTTTCCTTGCCTCGCAAAGAACGGGTGAGGCTTACAAAGGCTTCCGCAAAGGGAGATGGTGGAATCTGGAATCTACCGACATCGACCGTCTTCGTTCCCAAGTGAAAGAGGTGGAGATCATTACTCCGTCCGTAGCCCGTTGGGGTTCCAAAGCCGTATATGAAGATAAGAAATATGATTGTAGCGTGAAAGGGCTGTATCCGGATTATCTCCACATTGAATCGCAGGAAATGGCATACGGCAGATTCATCAATGAGGTGGATATAAAGGAAGCGCGCAAAGTATGTGTCATCGGAAAACGAATTTATGAAAGTCTTTTCAAACCGGGAGAAGACCCGTGTGGCAAATATGTAAGAGTAGATGGCATTTATTATCAAGTGATTGGCATGTCTTCTTCCGAAGGGGACATGAATATACAGGGGCGGGCGTCGGAAGCCGTCACTCTTCCTTTCACTACGATGCAGCAGACTTACAACATGGGAGGACAAATCGATGTGATCTGTTTCACCGCGAAGCATGGAGTCAAAGTGTCTGAAGTACAACCCAAAATGGAACAGGTCATTAAAGCCGCACATTATATCTCTCCGGATGACAAACAAGCTGTCATGTGCCTGAATGCCGAAGCCATGTTCTCTATGGTCGATAACTTGTTTATCGGTATCAACATACTGGTTTGGATGGTAGGATTGGGAACTTTGCTGGCAGGTGCCATCGGCGTATCCAATATTATGATGGTGACCGTCAAAGAACGTACCACCGAAATCGGTATCCGCCGGGCGATCGGCGCACGACCGAAAGATATCCTGCAGCAAATTCTATCGGAAAGTATGGTACTTACTACCATTGCGGGAATGTGTGGAATTTCCTTTGCCGTCATGGTATTGCAACTGGTTGAGATGGGAGCAAATGCTGACGGAGGGGATGTCCGTTTTCAAGTTACTTTCGGACTGGCAATCGGCACTTGTGCGCTTCTGATTGCACTGGGCATGTTGGCAGGTCTGGCACCTGCTTACCGGGCCATGGCTATCAAACCGATTGAAGCAATCCGGGATGAATAAGGAGATTGGACGATTGGACAATTTACGATTTACGATTGAGAAATCATTGTAGAGCGGGTGTTGTTCAATTGTTTAGAGACGTAGAGATTTCAATCATCAATCGTAAATAATAAAATCATAAATAAAATCATGAAAAAGTATCTGAAAATCACATTATTGGTAGTCATTGCTATCATTCTTGTCGGAACATTCGTATTCCTTTATCAGAAATCCAAGCCTAAGGTAATCACTTACGAAACAGTTAGACCGGAAATGACTGACCTCCAAAAAACTACAGTAGCTACCGGAAAAGTGGAACCGAGAGACGAAATTTTAATCAAACCGCAAATTTCGGGTATTATCGACGAAGTATATAAAGAAGCCGGACAAGCTGTAAGAAAAGGGGAAGTTATTGCCAAAGTAAAAGTAATCCCTGAACTCGGACAACTGAATTCTGCAGAAAGCCGTGTGCGCCTGGCAGAAATTAATGCAACCCAGGCAGAAACGGATTTCGCCCGTGTGAAGAAGTTGTATGACGGTCAGTTAATTAGCCGGGAGGAATACGAGAAAAGTGAAGTGGCTTTGAAACAGGCTCGCGAAGAGAGACAGACGGCCAAAGACAATCTGGAAATCGTAAAAGAAGGAATTACCAAAAACAGTGCCTCTTTCAGTAGCACGATGATTCGCTCTACCATTGACGGGTTAATCCTGGACGTACCTGTAAAAGCTGGTAATTCGGTGATTATGAGTAATACGTTCAATGATGGAACCACGATTGCTACGGTAGCCAACATGAACGATATGATTTTCCGCGGCAATATTGATGAAACAGAAGTGGGACGTATCCACGAACAAATGCCAATCAAGCTGACCATCGGAGCCTTACAGAATCTGACTTTCAATGCCATTCTGGAATATATCTCTCCGAAAGGGGTGGAAACCAATGGAGCCAACCAGTTTGAAATCAAGGCTGCGATTACCATTCCGGATTCTGTTCAGATTCGTTCCGGATATTCGGCTAATGCGGAAATCGTATTACAAAAAGCCAATCAGGTATTGGCAGTGCCCGAAAGCACTGTTGAATTTAGTGGTGACTCTACATTTGTGTACATCATGACAGATTCAGTGCCCGAACAAAAGTTCCAGCGTACACAGGTGACTGCCGGTATGAGTGATGGAATCAAGATAGAAATCAAGAAAGGGGTAACCATTCAGGACAAAATACGTGGTGCAGAGAAAAAAGATAAATAATTGAATCCGATGAAAATAATTCGTAAAACCATATCAGCCATTCTGCTTGCCGGAGTCGGAATCACCTCCATCCAGGCACAGAACAACTCTTCGCAAGCGTGGACGCTGCGGCAATGTATCGACTATGCCATTGAACATAATATAGAAATCCGTCAATCGGCCAATAATGTCGAAGCAGGCAAAGTGAGTGTAAACACCACTAAATGGGCACGCCTTCCGAATTTGAGCGGTAGTGCCAGCCAAAACTGGAGTTGGGGTCGTACCGCTTCTCCGATAGACAACTCGTATAGTGACATCAACAGCGCCAATACCAGTTTCAGCTTGGGAACAAACGTACCTATATTTACCGGTTTGCAATTGTCCAACCAATATTCACTTGCCAAACTGGATTTAAAAGCTGCTATAGAAGATTTGAATAAAGCCAGAGAGGATATTGCAATCAATGTCACTTCGGCTTATTTACAGGTTTTATTCAATCAAGAATTAAGTAAGATTGCTCATAATCAGGTCGATTTAAGCAAAGACCAGTTAAAACGTATTCAAGGTCTTCAGGGAGTGGGTAAGGCATCCTCTTCTGAAGTGGCCGAAGCACAAGCCCGTGTTGCACAGGATGAAATGACTGCTGTACAATCAGACAATACGTACAAACTGTCCTTACTGGATCTCACCCAACTCTTGGAATTACCCACGCCTGAAGGATTTGTACTCGAAAGCCCTAAGGAAGAATTAGAGTTCGAATCTCTCACTCCGCCGGATGACATATATACACAGGCGCTTACTTACAAACCAAGCATTAAGGCTGCAGAATATCGTTTACAAGGTAGTCTTAATAGTATTCGTATTGCCCAAAGTGCGTTTTATCCACAACTCTCTTTCAGTGCCGGTCTGGGAAGTAATTATTATACGGTTAGCGGAAGATCAGAGAGCAGCTTCGGCAGTCAGATGAAAAACAATCTGAATAAATATATAGGATTTAATTTGAGCGTGCCAATCTTCAACCGTTTTGCCACAAGAAACCGGGTACGCACCGCTCGTTTGCAACAAATAGATTTATCCTTGAAGTTGGATAACAGTAAAAAAATACTCTATAAAGAAATTCAGCAAGCCTGGTACAATGCTCTGGCAGCAGAAAGTAAATACAACTCCAGTGAAGTGGCAGTAAAAGCCAACGAAGAATCTTTCCGCCTGATGAGTGAGAAGTTCAATAACGGCAAGGCTACCTTTGTGGAATACAATGAAGCCAAACTTAATCTGACGAAAGCTCTTTCGGATAAGTTGCAGGCAAAATATGACTACCTGTTCCGGACTAAAATTCTGGATTTCTACAAAGGACAGGTCATTGAATGAAAAAAGATAAAGTTGAGTTTAGTATAGTAGTTCCTTAAAACATATCCGTTGGTTCATTCGTTATTATAGAAAGAACTAACGGATATGAAGTATTTTATCGTCCTAGTGATTGTAATGATTAGTAATACATTTTTAGGAGTTGCTAAACCAATGAAGAATCAAGCAGAAATCTATTTTGCGGGAGGATGTTTCTGGGGGACAGAACATTTCCTGAAACAAATTCGAGGAGTAGAAAATACTCAGGTAGGGTATGCCAACAGTAATGTTGCCAATCCGAGTTATGAACAGGTCTGTTCAGGAAAAACCAATGCTGCCGAAACAGTAAAGGTGGTTTATGATCCGAAAACGGTAGATTTGAATTTACTGCTCGATCTATATTTCAAGACAATCGATCCTACCAGCCTCAACCGGCAAGGTAATGACCGGGGAACGCAGTATAGAACCGGAATTTATTATGTAGATAAAGAAGATCTCCCTGTCATCAAGCAGGCGATTCAACTATTATCCGCGCAATATAAAACTCCTATCGTCCTAGAAGTAAAGCCATTGACAAATTTCTATCCGGCAGAGACTTACCACCAGGACTATCTGGATAAAAATCCGGGTGGATACTGCCATATCAATCCCGCTTTATTCGAAATGGCACGCAAAGCGAATGCGCCGAAAGCTAAAGCGTATCAAAAAGCGGATGATGCAACCCTTCGTAAGGAATTGTCGGCGGAACAATATGCCGTAACCCAAAAGAATGCCACTGAACCTGCTTTCCACAATAAATACTGGAATGAGCATCGTCCCGGCATTTATGTGGATATTACTACCGGAGAACCTCTGTTTGTCTCTACCGACAAGTTTGATTCAGGTTGCGGGTGGCCAAGCTTTTCCCAACCGATTCAAAAAGATCTAATCGCAGAAAAGAAAGATACTTCGCACGGCATGATACGTACGGAAGTACGCAGTAAAACCGGAGATGCTCATTTGGGACACGTATTCACAGATGGGCCGAAAGAGAAAGGTGGATTACGCTATTGCATCAATAGCGCTTCACTTCGTTTTATCCCGAAAGATAAAATGAAAGAGGAAGGTTATGGAGAATATCTACCACTCGTTAAATAGATATTGAAGAGTTACAAAAGCTAATCGTAACTGTTCATTAGAAAAACAGAACGGTGGATTATCCCATAAGGAAATCCACCGTTTTTAATGTAATTAAATTAAAAGAGAGAGAAGGAGTTTCACAACTCCGATTTATTTTTATCTGCTGGCAGTCAGCAGAGTTGCTTCATTAGTTGCCGGAGTAGATACATTCATAGCCCAGCTAGCAGCGGATTCTTCAATCCATTTATCATTCCATTTATAGTTCATATAAGCAACCGGCATATTAGCGTCGTTCAGTTCATAAACGCTCTTTTCAACAGATGCGTCGTAAGCTCTGTGAGAGTCATTCCAGCGTGCATATACCAAAGTGATTTCATTAGATGAATAAGTATAATCAATTTTAAAGTACGGTATCCATTTTTCAGTAGAAGCATCCCATTTGAAAGCTTCTTTGGAGGACATTCTCTTCTGATCGTCATAGGTAAAATCATATTTCATGTGGCGATAGAGAGAACCATCGAGTCTGTAAATCACTTTCGATACTACAAGATCATCTACTTTTTCTTCATTAGTAATGAAGTTATTACCCTGTGCCTTCACTGTTGTATTAGCGATTCCTGCAAATACCATAGCAACTAAAACGATCATTCTGAATAATACTGTAGTCTTCATAATTGTATATTTTTTATTTGTTCAACATTCTGTTTTTGTTCTTCTGTTTATTAGACGGATCAAGCGTCTCAAACGGTTGCAACATTCTGAAGTTTTTTTCATTTTTCTTCGTTGTCCGCTTGCGACTATAGAGATGCAACGAGCGTGCCAAAACGATAACTAACTAATAATCAAGGAAATCATAAAACAGAACGGTGTACGAAAACGAACAGTTGTACGCTTAAAAGCGAACAACTAACCATTTTTTTCGCATTTTCTTCTTTCTACTGATGAATATAACTCTAAAAATGGGAAAATACTCCGCTTGTTGCCCGAATTATTATCTACCTTTGCAGCGATTATCATATCAAGAAAAAGAAGATGGAAACGTCCAGCAAAAAAAGAATTATCATTCTATCGGCTATCGGTATCTTGCTTACCAGCCTTATTTGTCTCTTTGCATTCCGCAATGTCATTTTATGCCATATCGTTGACAAACGAGCTACACGTGCCGAACAAACATACGGTCTACAAATTCATTATCAGGAGTTACGAATGAAAGGCTACAATGAAGTGGCTTTACAAGGACTTTCTATTGTTCCCAACCAACGGGATACCCTCCTGACATTACAATCCGTCAATGTAAAACTAAGTTTTTGGGAATTGCTAAAAGGAGAAATCGAAGTACGGAATGTGCTTATGAATGGCCTTGCAATCAACTTCATCAAGCATGATAGCATAGCTAACTACGATTTCCTGTTCTTTAAACGGCAACAAGAAGCAGAACTCCAACCTGTCATAGAAAGTGACTATGCCAACCGTATTGACCGGATATTAAACCTCATTTACGGTTTCTTGCCTGAAAACGGGCAACTCAGGCAAATCAATATAACCGAACGTAAAGATAGTAATTTCGTTGCAGTCAACATTCCTTCTTTTATTATTGAGAACAATCATTTCCAATCAACCATTCAGATAAAAGAAGATACACTGCCTCAACAACTATGGGAAGCGACCGGCGAACTAAACAGAAGAGACTATACATTAAAAGCATCTCTCTTTGCCCCGGAAAAAAGAAAAATCTCACTACCTTATATTACCCGCCGTTTTGGAGCAGAAGTCACTTTCGACACCCTATCTTATAATATGACTAAAGATAAGCGTGCATCCAATCAACTGCTCCTCAAAGGAAAAGCGAGAGTGAACGGACTTGACGTATTTCATAAAGCTCTCTCTCCTGAAGTAATTCATCTCGATCGTGGACAACTCTGTTACGAGATGAACATTAGCGGGCACTCACTCGAACTGGATAGTACGACCATTGTTGATTTCAACAAACTCCAGTTTCATCCTTATTTGCGAGCCGAGAAAGAGAAAGGAAACTGGCATTTCACTGCTGCGGTCAACAAATCCTGGTTTCCGGCAGATGATCTGTTCAGCTCTCTCCCCAAAGGATTATTCAGCAATCTGGAAGGCATCAAGACAAGTGGCGAGTTGGCCTATCATTTTCTATTAGATATTGATTTTGCACAACTAGATAGTCTCAAACTGGAATCCGAACTGAAAGAGAAAGACTTCCGCATCACAAGCTATGGAGCCACTTCACTCTCCAAAATGTCCGGCGAGTTCATTTATACAGCTTATGAGAATGGAATACCGGTGCGGACTTTTCCTATTGGTCCCTCGTGCAAACACTTTACACCATTGGATAGCATTTCACCCATCCTAAGAATGTCCGTTATGCAAAGTGAAGATGGAGCATTCTTTTACCATCGCGGTTTCCTGCCCGATGCCCTACGGGAAGCATTGATTTACGACCTGCAAGTGAAACGCTTTGCACGTGGAGGAAGCACGATCACCATGCAACTCGTAAAGAATGTATTCCTGAACCGTAATAAGAACTTTGCACGTAAATTGGAAGAGGCATTGATTGTATGGCTAATAGAAAATGAAAGATTAACTTCTAAAGAACGCATGTACGAAGTATATCTGAACATTGTTGAATGGGGACCGCTCGTTTATGGTATTCAGGAAGCTTCTGCTTATTATTTCAATAAACGCCCTTCACAACTGAACACGGAAGAAAGTATTTTCCTGGCTTCCATTATCCCGAAGCCCAAGCATTTCCGCAGCTCTTTTGCTGAAGGCGGACAGTTAAAGGAGAATATGGAAGGCTATTATAAGTTGATAGCCAAGCGGCTTGCACAGAAAGGAGTAATAAGTGAAATCGAGGCGGATAGTATCCGCCCCGATATCCAAGTTACGGGCGCTGCCCGGAATAGTCTAGCCGGTGAAAACCCGGAGTCTAGTTCTCCTTCCGCTGAGGAGTAATGAGATTGATATAAATAATAAAGGAATAGGTTATCTTCTTGAACTGCTGCTGTTTCTTTCAGAGGAACGGGAAGAGCTTTGAGTGCTATTGCTTCTCGTACTTCCGGAAGAAGAGCGTCTTTCTGTTTGTCCACTAGAAACATTGCTCCGGGTAGAGCTACCGCCGCTTCGAGTAGAGCTCGAGCTACCGCTACTCCGGTTAGAAGTGGTACTGCTGCTACGACTAGTAGTACTACCGCTACTGCGACTGGAGCTACTACGACTGGAACTACCGCGACTGGAACCGGAAGAGCTATTATTTCTCTCGGAACTGTTATTTCTATTATAGGAACCACTATCGTTTCGTTTACTTGAACTTTCTCTCGAACTGCTACTTGTTTTTCCACTTTCACGATTGGAGGAACTGGAACCAGTTGAACTTCCGCTTGTTGGTCTGCGATTAGAGCTTGAAGAACCGGAACCTGTTTCCGGACGACGACCAGAATTACGATCACTTTCTACTCTATTCGTATTCCCATTTTTATCAGGAGCAACATTGTTACCAGGTCTCCCACTTCCGGACGGTGTAGATGGTCTGACAGAAGTCGAAGGCCGATCTCCTCCAGATTCCGGACGGGGACGTGTTGATGTACCAGGTCTTGTTGTCGTTCCGGGACGAGTAGAAGTATCAGGACGAGTAGAGGTACTTGGGCGAGACGTACCAGGACGCGTTGTCGATGAACCCGGACGGGAAGAATTACCCGGACGTGTCGGTGCATTATGCGGACGAGTGGAAGTATTCGGACGGAACCGGACAGAACCGAAATCCGAACGACGATAAGAGTGGAATACTCGCTGATCTCTCACCCGATGCGGTGCAGAATAATGGTTGAAATTAGTATATCTGCCCCGATAATAACTCACATGGTGAAAGTGTGGACGATAATGTGCTCCACAATAAGTACGGTAATGGTAAGGCACACCAAAATAAAACAAACTACGATTCGGGTAATTAACATAAACCCTGAAACTCCATTTCCCTCCGGTTACATAGATTGGCCGATAGAAATACTCGGCACCGAGGAACCGGCGATACTGTGCATCACTCAATACCCAGCGAAGATCGTCGTTACGGATATCCAACGCTTCATAATAATCATCCAATGCCCATTCGTAACCACGTGCTACGTAATCCATGATATTACGGACAGAATAAATAAAGTCGTAATTAATTTCATACGCATCATTATATTGCTGTGTACTCAAGCTCAATTCATATGCCATCTTATCGGTAAGAAAACGCGTCTCCTTACGTACCTTGCTAGTGCTCATTCCAGCCATTACGGTCATATTGGCAGTCAGACCGACAGCAAAGAGTAAAAACAGTATTCGTTTCATAATTCAATCTCCTATCATTTATTATTCTGATGATATTCCTCAATAAACTTACGCATCTCATCTTTATATGCATTAGAAAATAAAATATCGATCACCTTATTAAAATTTCTTTTATCCCTTACATAAGGATACAGCTTCTTCATCATCTCCACCTGGTCAGGAGTATACGAAATCTCCTTCACTATTTTCACACATTGATTTGAAGTGACATCATACGTTCTCAACATCCGATCGACAAGCTTCTTCTGGTCTTCATTCATAACCGTTATTTTGAGCTTATTGATAAATTCATCAAACTCCGGATCAGTCATCAAACGAGCTTCTTCCACTTGTTCATGATTAGGAAAGACTTCAACGGTAGTGTTCACAGCAGGCGGTACTACAACGGAATGCATTGGTGCAGGTCTGCCATAACCTTTGAACGTATCCATACTAACCACCTCTCTATTTACAAACTGAACGATTATCGTCACAGGTTCCGAAGTAAGTACAGGCGTACCGTTATCACGATGGAATTCCCATTCTTCCATATCACCGTCAAAACGCCGGAAATCAGGTTTTCCTAAAACGGACTCTACCTGCGATTGAGTCATTCCCTGATATATACCCATCATCTGTTTGGTAGATACATAGCTGGTAAAACAGCCACTGACCAATATTCCCAACGCCAAACACAGCATAATATGTATCTTTTTCATAACCGTATCGTTTTTAGTTAATAGTATCAACGTTTACCGTACCCTATGATAAAATCCTTCATCTTTTCCTTGCTGGAGCTAAATGTCAGGGTATTAATCACCGTAAAGAAAGCTTCCTTATCTACAATCCGGGGATACATGATCTTCATAATCTCCATCCGGTCATCATCGAATGTATATAGTTTGGTCAGTTGGAGACATTGGGCAGATGTGAAATCAGAACCAGCCAATGCAGCATTGAGCAACTTCATACGGTCATCTTTAAAAGGCTCATTCTTCATCTCTTTATAAAACGTTTGGAAGAGCTGATCGTTCATCACCCTGTTGTAACCATATCCCGGACGATGTTCTCCCTGTTCGGGACGGCCGGGTCTTTCCGGGCGCATGTTATCACGTCCGTCTACCCATATTTCTGTCACTCCCCTCCCATCAAAATAAACGAAATCTTTATATAATTTTTCTCCTTTCCATACTCGCTCTCCCGCACGGGTAAAGCGGGTGGCAAACACTTCAACAGTATAATGTCCGGGATTTAAATTGGCTATAAAGCAGGTAGTAGTAGGTAAACATATCTGGCTCCCTCCCAGGTAAACAAGAATCGGAGTATTCCCGCCATCGATACGGATTCCGTTAACAGACTGCGCTTGTAAGGAGAGGGCAGCGAACAGGATGCAGAAACTTATTATAATCTTACGCATAGCTTATCTAGTTTTTATTATTTATATCTTTAATCTGATAGCACAAAAATAGGGTGAGGAAACTCCCCACCCCAATGATTCTCTCTATTCGTATGTAGGGAAATCCCTATTCTGTTTAGGAATCCGCCAAAGCAATGCCATCCTCATGCAAGGTAATCAGACGTTTCTTATACAAGTCGCCCACTCCTTTCTTAAAGGTTTTCTTGCTAACACCAAACGTGTCATAAATATCTTCCGCAGGACTTTTATCATTCAAGTTGATCCGTCCTCCATGCGCTTTGATATAGTCGAGCAGCGTTTTCGAAAAATCGTCAATCTTTTCAAAACCGGGTTTCTGAAGAATCAGGTCTACCTTACCATCTTCACGCACCTGTTTCACAAAAGCTTTCATCTCCATTCCTGTTTCCAACGGACAGAATATTTCATTTTCATACAGCAAACCGCTATACTTATTATCTATAATCGCTTTAAAGCCCAAATCCGTCTTCTGCCAGATAAGGATATTCACTTCTGCTTCCGGAGTATATTCCGGCTTTTCTTTCGACAGATAACGTTCCACCTTTGCTGAAGCCACAATACGATAACTCTCTTCATCCAAATGCGCATGGACCACATATTTCCGCCCAACCTGCATTTTCATCTTCTGCTCACTGAACGGAACGAACAGGTCTTTCATCAATCCCCAGTTCAGGAAAGCTCCGTATTGATTCACCCAGGAGACTTCCAGACAGGCAAACTGACCTACCTGCACCAACGGAGTCAGCGTCGTAGCAATCAGTCTTTCATCCATATCCAGATAAAGAAACACGTTCAAAAAATCTCCTATCTTACAGTCTTCGGGCACATAGCGGGTAGGCAACAAAATCTCACCTTCTTCCCCACCATCGAGATATACGCCGAAATCTACTTCTTTCACGACTTCAAGCTGATTGAACTTTCCTAATTCGATGCTCATATTCTTATCTATTTATTGTAATAAGACACAAAGATAATCTATTTTGAATAGATCTCTCAAACAGTCAGCCATAACTTTTCGTTATCGGGCAAAACTATTTGCAATGAACAATCTGCTTTCTAATATGTTAACTTTGTAGCGACAAAAAGAAAAAGTAAATTATTCACCTTTAAACATATAAACTTATGGAATTTCTAACCAACGAGAAACTTACGATTGTAGGAGCTGCCGGAATGATCGGCTCCAATATGGCACAAACAGCCATGATGATGAGACTCACTCCGAATATTTGCCTGTATGATCCATTTGCCCCGGCTCTGGAAGGAGTAGCTGAAGAATTGTATCACTGCGGTTTTGAAGGTGTCAACCTTACATTTACTTCCGATATCAAAGAAGCGCTGACAGGAGCTTCTTACATTGTCTCTTCCGGTGGAGCTGCCCGTAAAGCAGGTATGACCCGCGAAGATTTGCTGAAGGGAAATGCAGAAATTGCCGCTCAATTCGGTAAAGATGTTCATCAATATTGCCCGAACGTAAAACATATCGTTGTGATCTTTAATCCTGCAGACATCACCGGATTGATTACTTTGTTGTATTCAGGTTTGAAACCCTCTCAAGTTTCTACACTGGCTGCCCTGGACAGCACGCGTCTGCAAAACGAACTGGTGAAATTCTTCCATATCCCGGCTTCCGACATTCAGAATTGCCGTACGTATGGTGGTCATGGCGAACAAATGGCTGTATTCGCATCTACAACCAAAATAAAAGGAGAACCTTTGACCGATTTCATCGGCACTACCCGTCTTCCATTGGCAGATTGGGAAGCACTGAAAGTACGTGTCATCCAGGGTGGTAAGCATATTATCGACCTGCGCGGTCGTTCTTCTTTCCAAAGTCCGGCTTATCTTTCTATCGAAATGATTGCCGCTGCTATGGGTGGACAACCTTTCCGCTGGCCTGCCGGAACGTATGTTTCTAACAGTAAGTTCGACCATATCATGATGGCGATGGAAACTTCAATAACTAAAGACGGCGTCACTTATAAAGAAGTAGCCGGAACTCCTGCCGAACAGGAAGAATTGGAAAAAAGCTACGAGCATTTATGCAAACTTCGTGATGAAGTGATTGAAATGGGGATCATCCCAGCTATTAAAGACTGGCACGCATTGAATCCCAATATTGACTAATCAAACAATATTAGCAAAAAGCCGAAAAAGAGAAAATACATCTCTTTTTCGGCTTTTATTCCAATTACTTACATATCACATATACCCCCCACTTAGTCTATAAATCTTTCAAGACTCCAATTCAAATGACTATGCAAAGTTGGGGATAATTCGTCAATTAAAAAAATAGACAAAATGGGGAAAGTACCTAAACTGAAGTTACAGGTACTCAAAGTGCGAAATATAGTGATTATCCTATCCAAATTAGTGAATGGAATAAAACTGCGCATCGAAGTTTATAAAATATCTGTCATTTTTGAGAAGTACATTCGGAACAAACTCCTTTTAGTACATAGTTTATACTATGCAAAGTAAATCCTTTAGGCAAATCAATCACCGGGATATGTGTACCTTCCAGGCAGAATGTACGATGACATTTCTCACAATAAAAATGCGAATGTAAATCCTGTACCACACAATTGCAGGAGTTGTCGCAAACGGCATACTTCAACGAGCCGCTCCCATCGTCTATGCTATGTATGAGGTGATGAGACAAGAAGAGAGCGATGGTACGGGATATAGTCGATTTATCGACTGTATCGAGCAGTGTTTCCAAATCGAGCAATGACACCGCACGCTCTGCCTGCATCATCGCTTTTATCACCAGAAGCCTTATGGCAGTTGGCTTGATACCTCTTCTATCCAACTTATCCAAATAAATATCTTCTTCCATCTTTCTCCTATTTTATCATTTTCTGTATTCTGACGGCGTTCATTATGGCAAGCAACGCAACACCCACATCTGCAAAGACAGCTTCCCAAAGAGTAGCAATTCCACCGGCTCCCAAAATCAATACAAGTAATTTCACTCCAAATGCCAGTGATACATTCTGCCAAATAATTCTTCGTGTCAGTTTTCCTACTTTGATAGCTTCGGCTACCTTCGACGGCTGGTCTGTCTGTATCACGACATCGGCTGTTTCAATAGCCGCATCACTACCCAGTCCTCCCATAGCAATGCCAACATGACTTAGAGCGAGCACCGGTGCATCGTTCATTCCATCACCGACAAATGCGATCCGGTTTGCCTCATCCTGCCGCAGCTCTTCCAGATGATTCACTTTTCCTTCCGGCAACAGGTCACCATAAGCTTTCGATATACCGAGCTTTTCTGCAAAGTTAGTAACAATACTCTGTTTATCACCGGATAGTATCTGGATGTTTTCAATATTTAAAGCTTTTAAATTGTCAATAGCTACCTTTGCGTCCTCTTTCAGGGCATCAGCCAGCAGCAGATAACCTGCATAACGGTTTTCAACAGCACAGACTACAATGGTATCCGTTATCTTCAATAATTCTTGCGGAAAGGATATATCAAACTTGGACAATAACCGGCAATTACCAACCAGAACCGGTATTCCGTCTACCGTTGCTTCCAATCCGAAGCCGGCATATTCATTCGTATCGATAACAGCTACACGTTCTATGTTTTGTTCTTTTGCGTAGTTTACAACAGCCTTGGCAATCGGATGTGTGCTATCACTTTCTACCGAAGCAATCAGTTTCACTAATTCTTCTTCCGAAATATCGCCTGCACTTTTACAAGCCTGCACGTCAAAGGTTCCTTTTGTCAGGGTTCCTGTTTTATCGAATACCACCGTATTGATCTTAGTGATAGCGTCCAGATAATTACCGCCTTTGAATAAAATCCCCAATCGGGATGCCGCTCCGATACCACCAAAATAGCCTAATGGAATACTAACCACCAATGCGCATGGACATGAAATCACCAAAAAGACCAAAGCTCTGTATAGCCAATCATTAAATGTGAATACAAATGCAGGATTGATAAGTGAATAGACAAATGGAGATAATACAATTAATACGGCCAGTATGATAACAATCGGTGTGTAAACACGGGCAAATTTACGAATAAACAATTCTGCCGGGGCTTTGCGTTCGGCGGCATTTTGAACAAGTTCCAATATTCGGGCGAGTGCACTCTTGTCAAAAGGTCTCGTCACTTCGAGTCGGATTACCTTGTCGGTTACAATCATTCCGGCAAGCACTTCCTCTCCTTTCCGGATATTACGAGGTACGCTTTCGCCCGTTAATGCGGCTGTATTAAAAGCGGCAACCTCATTCTGCATGGTTCCATCAAGTGGCACTCGTTCGCCTGCCTTTATTTCTATGATTTCGCCGACTTTTATCTTTTTAGGACTTTCAATAACAAGATTACCCTCTCTAAATACCAACGCTTTTTCGGGTCTTACGTCCAATAAGGCTCCGATATTACGTTTAGCTTTATCTACCGCTTTACCCTGAAACAGTTCTCCTACTGTATAAAATAGCATCACGGCTACTCCTTCCGGATATTCGCCAATATAGAAAGCTCCCAAAGTAGCAATAACCATTAGGGTGAACTCACTAAAATAGTCTTTTTCCCTGATGCTTCCCCAGGCTTCTTTCATCACCGGAATTCCTACCGGAAGATAGGCTAATAGATACCAAACTAAAGCGACTGGTCTTTCACGAAAGAAAGCTAAATTCGTCACATTCATCACGATACCGCTTATCAACAAGATAAACGAAAGTCCTACTTTCCAATATTCATGGAATATCCTTTTCTTTTTATCTTCATATTTTTCGGTTACACATTCATGTGTATGTGCGCAACAACTACAATGTCCCATACTTATTCATCTTTTATTTCTGATACAAAGGTAGCGAATGATTCGTGCAACTAAGTTGCAAAAGTGATTTCAAATAAGGTGAATGTTATATTACTATAATCATGGAACTGAAAAAAAACATCCAAATAATCTCGTTTTTTAAACATTTAATCTCCCTTATTTGCTATTCATTCCATATATGAGAAATAAAGGAGAAATTATTTGTTCATTTTATCATATCTTTGTACTTTAATCATCTATATATGAAACAATACATTTTTCTGTTTTTATTTTTATTGTCAGGATGTGGTAAAGATGAGGATGTTCCGGAAAATAAAACCAATCCATCTGTTCCTGATAATCTAAAAGAGTGGGTAACTGACGATGTCGTTTGTCTCACAAGTAATCAGAAGGAACATATTATTGATAGTAATGAAGGAGTATTATATTTTAATGCTAATACGCCTACTGAACTATTGCCAACTACGGGAGAGATTATCCTTGAAAATGAACTTTCAGATAAATTTCCTTCAGGCTTTTATGGAAAGGTAGCACAAGTGAATAAAGAAAATGCTCATTTTGTTGTAAGTACGGAATGGGCTCCACTCAGTGAAGCTTTTACATCACTTCCTGATCAAACTTTTGACATGGCTGATTATATTACAGGGTTTGTCCAGTCAGACGGAGAAGAAGCTGTAGTACAAAAACATTATGCAATAAATCCTATAACAAAAGGAATAGAACCCGGGACAGAAGTCAATATTAAACTTAAGGGAGATGGTTGGTCTGTGGAAGGTCCTTTTGACATGAAAGCTAAAATACTTTTTTCAGGTGGAGATATTCATAATTTTCGAGTTGACTTAGATTATGAGATAAAAAGTAAATTGAACGTTTCATTTACAAAAGAAGTTGAATTTAAGAAAACGGCAACAGCTACACCTCCTAAGAAAATAGGCGAATTTATAATAAGAGTAATTCCTGCCAATGTTGTAATTACTCCAGTCATTGTGGTGTATGCTCAATTGGATGGCAACGGTAAGGTTTCATTAAGCGCATCATTAACGGCTAGTTCTCGAATGCAACCATACATACAATATAATCAAGGACAATTTGGTTGTGGCTTAGAAAACCCAGCATGGCCATTGTTAGACTTCAAATTGAATGGCATTGAAATGGAGGCGGAGTTAAATGAAAGTTTAGCTCTTGCATTTCAGGCTCGTCTTTTTAATTATGAAAATATACGTATTGAGTTAGGAACTCGTCTAATATTTACAGAAAAGGCTAAATTCAGGCTTAACTACTTTAATAAAGCTTCATTGCAGAATGGAGAAGCATACGCTTCATTAAATGAAAATGAATTATCTTGCATCTTTAAGGCTTGTGTATATGCCGAAGCTGTTTGCAATTTAATAACAAAGAAAAAAGAAGATTCTAATGATAAGGAAAAGGATGAGGATAAGAAAAAGGAAATAGAAATTGAAGGTAGTTGGGAGGAACCTATATTCCCTGAAAAAGAACTTCTGAAACGAAAACTTTTACCTGCTTTTGAAGATTTAAATTTTGATGTACAGCATAAGCAGCATAAAGCGATATTTTCCTATCAATGTTCAGGGTGTCTTTTCACAGAATCTGTACAGATGGGATACGCCTTATATGATTTAGATGATGAGAATGATCAGCCAATCCGCATGGTATTGAAAGATAGTTATTACGTGAAAAGTGATATGGAAGCCGGAAAACGAGTGTTTAAATTTGAGATAGAGAATTTAGAAGAGGGAAAAAATTATTATGTCCGCCCGCTATTCAAAATATATGATAAAACAATGGTATCTGACGACCGTGCTGAATATGAGATTTTAGTTGGAAAATGGCAAGTCATAACACAAATTGATACTTATATTAACAATAGTGATGGTAGCCAAACTGTTTACCGTTGCGAACATCCTGGAACATTCGAGTTTAAGTCGGATAGATCCGGTATTCAAACTGGGATGCATTACGGTGATGTGGATGATGGGACAGAGGATCCTGATGCCGATTGGCATCCTGAAGCCAAAATATTATTCAATTGGATAAAAAACGATAAGCAATTGATGATAAACATTGTCAGAACAGAGGGAATCCCGATGAATAATATTCCGACAACTATTGATGCGTTAATCGGAGATGTTACATCTGAAAAATTAGTATTCAGTTATCCAATCAATACGATACCTGAAGAAACAGCTTTCAGAGTAATAACATGTAAACGCATAGAGGAATAAGCGTTTTTTAATGGATAAATAATTTCTCAACATATCTTATACAATGGAGTAATACCTGTTTGAATAGCTGCGATAAGTTTCACTACCGCAGCAACCATTTTCAAACAGGCACTACTTCTATATCCAATTCATTCCCTGAAATTGTCCTTTCTTCATCCCAAGTAATGATAAAAGTCTACTTCAATACCCTTATTATAAAAGAACACTCTATCTTCTTTTCCATAAATATGCTCTTTATATTGCAAAAATATAGCAAAAACATGCTTAATATATTAAGCAAGGCTTCCTTTTCTTTCCAACCACAGCTAATATTTTCTTCAGTTATCAACTGCTACTTATCCTTTACAGGACGAACTTTAAATCCGAAGCAACGATCGTAGCCATTCAATTGACCGTAGTCAAAGCCCATTGTAGCAAGACTTTCGTCACACCAGCCGAGCTTCTCGCCGGCACCAAAGAGAAAACCTCCGTAACATTTGCCCTTGTTACTAGAAGCTTGTTGAATTTGCGTAGACGAAACCAGACTATTTCAAACGATTTTATGGAACATAGAACAAAAACACTCTGTACAGAGAAAAAATAAAGAATGAAAGACTGCATAACTTAATTAATTGTTATCTTTGCACAATCAGTCGTAGTGCGACTGTATTGTTTGTTTTAAGAAAAAAGCGTTTAGCTGATTTCTGTGCCAGAGAAAAGTCCAAAATTCCAAACACACAGAGAAGCAGATAGATGCTCCTTGCAATACGCGGGGAGTGTTTCCTGTTTGTGTGTTTAGGGCTTGGACTCCCTCTCTGGCGGATAGGCAAATGCTCTCCGCTTTTTTTGTGCCTATAAATTTGCAATAGATACAAACGACAAATTAGTAATAATCACAAAGGCAAGTCAATTCGGGTGGAGCGGCACCCGAACGGCTGCAAAGTCGAAAACGTAACATTTAGATGTTGCTACTTGCCTTTGAAAATATAAGAGGTAAAGGCTAGCAATACCCTCGAGGGGAACAAATGGATTCATCCAGGAGTTCCACTCTATTTTTGTAAAGATGTGTACTATTGGAAAGACAGACATTAGGCCTACATATAAATTTAATGATTCTTATTGTCAACCAAAGTTTTTCCCCGATAGTATAATGATTATCATCGGTTTACATGCTGACAATAAGCCATGACAATAGGCTGATAATAAAAAATTAGAATTTTTATTGTCAGCCTGTTCTTTGATTGCTTTGGGGCAGGATTATAGGATTCGTTTCAATCCAGCGATATACTCTGACTTAATTCCCAGCCTGATCCATTTTATAAGCACCCGAAGGACATCATCGCTTGCAGTAACAATACCATTCACATAGAAAGCAGCTTTTTAAAATGAACCCTCCTACTAAATGAATGTTATATAGCCGGTATCTTTCACTTAACAAGTAGGTATTGTTCCATTAAAGCATCAGTATTGTTAACTCTCCACGGCCGTGACGAGATCTTTCCACGACCGTGGTAGGAACTCGCCACGGCTGTGGGAAGAAGTCACCACGGCCGTGACAAAGTAAAGATAGCGGTACTTTAGTAGAACTATACTGGCACTCAAGGGCAACTACATAGGCACGTTAATGGAACTATATAGGTAGATATCACTTTGGAAGGCTGTTATTAAAATGCGACGTTACTTCAGAACATGCTTCTAAAGCTATTATTTATCAAGTCATAAAAGTATGATAAGAGATAAAAATAAGGCTGACAGTAAAAGTAGAGATATTTTATTGTCAGCCTATTATCAGCATCTATTGTCAGGTGATATAGTACTGCTATTCAGATACTTAAATATCATCCTGACAGTTTGACAATAAGACTGATATAAATCAATAGAAACGATCATAAAATTTTTAATTGGGAAGGGTAAAGAATTTATAAAAAGAAAGAAAAAGTTTGCCGTTCCCTTAAGAATAAATATCTTTGTAACCGTGGTTACAGTAACCACAGTTACTAATATAATTCACTGACTATGAGGTTTTATAATAGAGAAGAAGAACTAAAAGAGCTAAAACGAATTCAGAAATTGGCATTTGAGGAAAGTTCAAGAATGACAGTCGTTACCGGCCGCCGTAGAATTGGGAAGACAAGCCTCATCATGAAAGCTGTTGAACAGACTCCCACTGTCTACCTATTTATAGGACGTAAAAATGAGGCAACTTTGTGCGAAGAATTCATCCCACTTATCGCACAAGCCCTGCAAATCTTTGTTCCGACAGAAATCCGAAGTTTCCGAAACTTATTCCAATACCTAATGCAGCTTTCGACACAACGGACTTTCAATCTGGTTATTGATGAATTTCAGGAATTCTATACTATTAATGAATCCATATTCAGCGATATGCAAAATATTTGGGACCAATACCGGAAGTCCTCACACATGAATTTGATCGTCAGTGGTTCCATCTATTCTCTGATGCAGAGAATTTTCCAAGACAATAAAGAGCCACTCTTCGGAAGAGCTGATAACATAATCAAGCTGTCAGCATTCAATCTCTCTGTCCTGAAAGAAATCATGTGTGAATATGCCCCGACACACTCGAATGATGACCTTTTAGCACTTTATACTTTTACTGGCGGGGTGCCTAAATACGTAGAACTTTTTTGTGACAACCATACGCTCCACGTGGAAAGCATGATCCATTTTATGGCTCGTGATAATTCTCCCTTTACCGAAGAAGGAAAAAATCTGTTGATAGAAGAATTTGGGAAAAATTACGGGACCTACTTTTCTATTTTAAGTGCAATTGCCGGAGGTAGAAATACACAAGCAGAAATTGAGGCAACACTAGGAGAAAAAAGCGTAGGCGGCTATCTGAAACGTCTGATAGACGATTATAATATTATCATACGCCAACGTCCCATTTTAGCTAAAGAAAGCTCAACAACTGTCCGATATGAAATATGCGATAATTTTATTAGGTTTTGGTTCAATTACTTCGATCGTAACCGTTCATTGATAGAAATTAAAAACTTTGTAGGGCTGCGTAATATCATAGAAACTGATTATCCAACCTACAGCGGAAAGATATTAGAACTTTACTTCAAACAGAAATTCGCGGAAAGTTATCAATTCCGTGCTATCGGATCATGGTGGGAAACCAAAGGGAATCAAAACGAAATAGATATTGTTGCACTCGGTCTTGAAAAAAACAAAGCAGTAGTTGCTGAAGTAAAACGCCAACGTAAAAACTTTAAGCCGGAGTTGCTGGAACAGAAAGTTGAACATTTGAAGAAAAAGCTATTGCCTCGTTATACCATTGAAACAATGTGTTTGTCGTTGGAAGATATGTAGTACTTAGTCAGGCACGGATTACAGTTTTTCTATGAGCTTAGTACCCCATCACCTGTATTCCGTGCCCAATATAATATCATTGCTGGTTTTCTTCCCGGTCTGTCCGGATAAACTCCAAGAGTCGTTCCACCGCCTCTTCTTCAGGAATATTCTTCTCTACACACACCTTACCTTTATAAAGACTGATCTTGCCCCGTCCTGCTCCTACATAACCGTAGTCAGCATCTGCCATCTCACCGGGACCATTCACGATACACCCCATGATGCCGATCTTCAACCCTTTCAAATGTGAAGTGGCTGCCTTAATACGGGCAATAGTCTTTTCCAAGTCGTAAAGTGTACGGCCGCAACCGGGACAAGATATATATTCTGTTTTGGAGGTACGGGTACGTCCGGCCTGCAAGATTCCGAAAGCAGTAGCATCAACGACGGCATGGCTCAAGTTACCCTGATTGAACAGGAAGATGCCATCACAAAGACCGTCAAAAATCAAGGCTCCCATATCGACTGCGGACTTTATCTGCAAATTCTCCGCATCATCTTCCGAATAATGCTGGAAGAAGACAACCGGATTTTGCAAACCTTCCGTCATTAGTTGATGTACCAGTGCACGGTGCTCACCCAAACGGTTCGGATGATTGCTTTGGGAAACAATCACTACTTCCGGATGATGTTTCAGGCAGGCTATCACTTCGTCCGTTTGTGCCATGTAGGGCATAAACAGGAATTTAAGCTCTGCATTGCATTCTCCCATTAACGGCAGCTGTGCATGATTGAATGCAGGCCAGGTTCCGTCTTCTCCCTGCCATACATCCGCATCAAGAATATATTCTACTCCGTCTTCCCGTTGATCGGGCAAGGTTCTTCCGGCATAAATATAGTCCGGTGTGAATTGCAGGTTTACCTCTGTCTTCCCATCCATACGGTCGGCAATAACCACAGGTACATGTTCACCTCCGATATTACGGACGGCTTTTGTCTTGCGACGTTCGGGAGACAGATAATTGAATTCCGGTGCCTCCAATCCCGGGATATAAGGATGATCCTGCCTCAACAGAACATAATCCACCAGTTTACGGGCCACCGGGATTTCAGCTTCAGGAGCTTCGCTCAAAGAGACCCGAATGGTATCTCCCAATCCGTCACTCAACAGCGCACCGATGCCAAGGGCGGACTTGATACGTCCGTCTTCTCCATCTCCGGCTTCTGTCACCCCAAGGTGGAGCGGGAAAGTCATCCCCTCTTTTTCCATGACGTCCACCAACAGACGAACAGTCTTCACCATTACCACTGTATTGGAGGCTTTGATGGAAATCACTACATCTGTGAAGTCCTCCGCTACACAGATACGAAGGAATTCCATACAGGATTCCACCATTCCTTCGGGAGTATCGCCATAACGGGACATGATACGATCGGACAGAGAGCCATGATTTACTCCGATCCGGATAGCCGTGTGATTCTCTTTACAGATATTCAGGAACGGGACAAACCGGTCATGGATTTTCTGTATTTCCTGCGCATACTCCTCGTCTGTATATTCCAGTTTCTTAAAAGTACGAGCAGCATCTACATAATTTCCCGGATTGATTCGCACCTTTTCCGCATATTGAGCAGCCACGTCTGCCACTTTCGGATTGAAATGCACATCAGCAACCAACGGAACCATATATCCCTGGCTACGCAGTCCGATATTAATGTTCATCAGATTTTCGGCTTCTTTGATGCCCTGGGTTGTGAGGCGTACATACTCTCCACCTGCATCAACAATACGTTTCGCCTGTTCCACACAAGCCTGTGTATCCTGTGTAGACGTGTTTGTCATCGACTGGACACGAATAGAATTGGGGCCGCCCAACGGCACAGCCCCAATATTTACTTCTGTGGTTTCTCTTCGAAAATAATTGAATAGATCCA
>OGFW01001028.1_pt1 | contig 24219 bp, 25 predicted proteins | sample 1570991 | NCBI WGS metagenome assembly OGFW01 (sample SAMEA2582074, study PRJEB24529) | metagenome | biome: Human gut stool | place: China | collected 2011
GACCGGGCCGCGAGTTACGGAAGTTTCATTATTTTGTCCGAGGGAATGATATTCAATTTTCAAGGTACGGCTTCCAGCTTTGGGCTTCTCCCCGTCTGGGGTGTTGCCCTTGCTGTGACCATAGTGTACCTGAAAACTGAATGCTTTTTTAGGACGTAATAGGTCCGCTTTTTCGCTCTAAAACCGGACCTATTACGTCCGGTTTTGTGGGGAAACAATCGTATTTCCGTCTGTTTTTGTTTTACAACTTTTGAAAATTCGGTTTGAGACTTTTTCAAAGAAAAAAGCCCTTCTGGGCAGTGGCTTCTCTTTTATAAGCCGTTTGTCCAGAAGGGCAGTTCTATGTAATTATAAATCGTCCGCAACAGCATCTAAGCTGCGCGCGATACGATGCAATTTTGTACAGATTTTCTTCTTTAACAGTTCTTCTTCCTCAGAGGGGGACTGTCCAACAATCAGGTAGTCCAGCGTGGTACGAAAAGTCTCCTTGATCTCAGCAAAAAGATCAATCGACGGTGCTTCTTCCCCTCGTTCAATTCGACGGAGGTGGCGATCACTGATGTTCAGTTTGATTGCCAACGCCTCTTGCGTCAGTCCATGTGCTTTGCGTAATTTCTGGATTCGATAACCAGCGGCGTAAGAATTAAAGTACATAAGCCAGCCCTCCGACCAAGCAGGTGGGCAGCCACAAGCTGCGCCACAAGGTCAGAGCGCAAAGATACAGTCGGCGGGTCAAATTCTGTTTGCCGGGGCTCGGTTGGTACGCAATCAATCTTCTTTTCATAGTCCTTCGTCCTTTCGTTGTCGATTATGGCAAGGTGGGCGGAGCATGGAAAAACTATAAATGGGAAACCTCTTGCTATCCATAATAAAAGGCATCAATATTAAAAGTGCTTAACAAATGAGCAATCTAATGATATTGACTTTGATACGGTGGTGATCGGTACAGCAAGTAGCATACTTGAGAGAATTGGCAGGAGAGAAAATCAGTCATAGAACAGCCTAGACACTTATAATTTCTTGTTCATGTGTTTGACAATTTCTTTGGGATACATAGGGCGTATGGGTTGATATGCCCATCCCAAACAAACTGGTGGCCATTCTGCCATATCTTTATAAACCATTTTTTCTAATAAAACCTGGATGATTTTTTGTGATTTGATTTTCATTAAGTGTGCCCTCCACGAGTGTATTTAATAGGTTACGTGTGCAATGAGCAAGAGTATTGCATCAGCACTTAAAGCTGTAACAATACTGTATGAAAAAATAGGGTATGACGTTATCCCAAGAAGATAAATTGAGTTTAAGATAGCTAAACGAAAAAGTATTTTGGGACGTAGGGCATGCAATTCATCATCCGAAAAATGCATATATAAATTATTACAAGGTGAAAGAAAAATAATAATGATATCCGAAAAAATCAGTAGGATAAGCGAATGAAAAAAAAGTAAATGAGATGCCAGGCATAAACCTGCAAATTCCAATGAAAGGGAAATCAATAAACAATAATACCATGTAGAAGCGTGATAACCATTCGTGAATTTTCGTATAAAGCAAAATGCTCCTCCGAAAGCAATCGTTTGGCAAAAACCAAAGCACAAAGTTCCAAACAACAGAATGATTGTCCACGTAAAAAACTCAAGGAAACGCTTTGTTATTCCATAGACATACCACTCAAGAAGATCTGCGTCAATCAATTGGATATCGATACTTTTTTCAATTATACATTTTATGAAACCCATTTTACCCCTTCCTTTAATATTATCTGATAGAAACATTATACAGATGATACACAAAAAAGAGGAGTATAATCAACGATTTTGTCACCAAATGGGCTATTTTAGTCACAAAACAGTGAAAGGAAGTTCGCCAGTAAATTGAAACCATCCATTTTCATAGAACATGGTATAGTCACCATTATATTTGTTTAGGATATACTTAATATTTGAAAGTCCAAATCCATGCATTTCAGGAGTGGATTTAGTAGTTGCAATTGTATTGTTGAAAATCTTAACAGGAAGGGTGGTATTTCTTATGGAAAACAGAAATGCCTTATCAGAAAGAGCGGTAATTTGTATAATCCGTTCTCCTTGGTATTTTTGACAGGCTTCAATTGCATTATCGATAAGATTTGAGAGCAACACAACCATATCTACAGCATCAAATGGAATTTTTGATAAATTGTTCACATTGAAACATATATCGATTCCATAAGATTCAGCTTCAGAGGCTTTTGTATTAAAAAGCGCGTTCAAAATGGGGTGACAAGTATTAACAAGTAATAGCCGGTCCGATTGCTGTGAGGAAATCAGCGCAAGATAATTTTGGAGTTCAGTATAGTTTTGTTCTTTTGACAAGCGACTTAAAACATTAATGTGAGATCGAAAATCGTGTACTTTTTTTTGCTGACTTTCGTAAAGTAATCTGGCAGATTCCATACTTTTAGCCTGAAACTGTAACTGTTGACTCAAAGATAAAAGATGCGCCTTGTTTTGGATAGTCAATTCTAATTGCTCTAATAAAAATATAATTGCAATATTGGCAACAAAAATTGAAACACAACAAACAAAAATGAAAAATTCATTTATGGATTTTCCGCTCGCAAGATAAAGAAGTGCGATGAGCATGATAAAGGATGCACAAGGAAACAAAAAATATAGTAGCATCTGAGGCGAAGCCAATTGGAGGTTCTTTTGTTGAGGCCTTCTGCGAAGCATGAGTTTTCGAAATAACAGTACCGAAAATACCTCGGAGATATAATAAAAAATTGAGTAGATAATAAATGGAATTCGTTCGCTTAAAAAAGTATTTCCATTTATGCCATAAACAGATGAAAAAAGCATTCCAATTCCAAATGAAAGAGCATAATTTAACAAATACTCAATAACGGCAAGAAGTAATATTTGAAGAATGGATATTCTACAATATAAAATTACTCCCATAATAAAAGTGGTTGAAATAACAAAAATAATTTTGATGATAGGATTATTATCGAAAAAAGCCTGATTGAAGAATAAACCACATCCAAAAACAAGAATGAACGCAAAAGCAACAACCCAAAAGCTCAAGTTATTCCATCGACGATTAGCAAATGCATCAAAAAAGAATACAATACATATTGTGTCGATTACAATATATATAATGCTCAAGAAATACTCCATTTGTTCTTACCTTTCCATCTGAGATATTGCTCTTTCAATTCTGCGTGATTTTTTTCACTGGTTGTTAATAGCTGACCTGTTTTCAATCGCAATTTTCCATACTGAAAAAGTTCAATATATTCCATATTAACTAAAAAGCTTTTTTGAACTCGTAAAAATCCGAGAATTCCCAATTTCTGAGTAAGATTGGCCATATTTCCATAAAATTCATATGAACTGCGTGAAGTAGCGATTAAATGCATAGTAATTAATCGCCGATTGGACTCTAAAAAAAGGATGTTTTGAACCGGGATGTCTATTGCCTCACCATTAATAGAAATGGTGACAATTTTTCGTGATTTTATAAATTCCTGTATTGCAAGTTCGAAATAGTTAATTAGTTTTGTATGTAGATCTTTTTTAAGAAGGTAACGGAAGGCCTGCACTTCATACCCTTCAGGAGCATACTGGATAAAATTTGTGACAAAAATAATAACAGCATCGGGCCTAACCTTGCGCAAATTGCGCGCCAGTTCAATGCCATTCATATCGTTCATATCGATGTCTAAAAAGGCAATATCATATTGCTCAAGCGATGGGATGTCTTTAGCACAAGAAAAAGTAAACAGATTTGTGATCGGCTCTGTTTCAAGACAATATGTATTTAATTCTCTTTTTATTTGCTCAATCGTAAGGGGATCATCATCACAGATCAAAACATTCATAGTCCATTCCCTCCAACTTGCACGAACAAAAGTGCTATTTTGAATTAACATACATCTAATCCTCCAATCTGTCAATTGCGGTTCAATAAAATAGGATTTTTGAATTATGATACTACGATTAAGTTGAAATTGCAAATAGTACACTCTATATAGTAGGAGTGAACATATATGGAACATTATTTGGGAGAAAAGCTCAAAAAGCTGAGGGAAGATCGAAAATGGTCTCAAGATGATTTGGCGAAGAGACTTGGAAAAGCGGCTTCAACGATAAGTGGCTATGAGAGTGACGCACATACCATTCCACTTGATGTGTTCATCAGTGCAGCATCTTTATTTGGTATTTCGTTGGACGAATTTGCTGGGGTCGAAAAGACACCACAGATGCCAATGATGGAGCTGAGTGAGCAACAACAAGGCATCCTTCGCAATTTGCGAAAAGAATTTTTGTCTCCAACAGGGCATGGTGGAAATTTATCAAGTGAACAAATGCAAATTCTACACGATATAATACAAAGTTTCAGCGAGTGAATTGATTGCTTTTATTAAATACGCCGGAGAAGTGGATTGGCAGGGGTCTCCTGTATAGGTGGGTCAGATGTTATAACATGAAAGGGTATCAGGGATTGGCTGAGCAGCAAAAAGGACGGTCGCCCAAGGAGCCTGCCATGAAGAAGCAAATAGAACTAGCAGAACTGACCCCTTCAGAGAGAAGAAATGATTCGGCTTAGAGCTGAAAACGAACGTCCGAGAGCGGAGATTGCTGTCGTACATAACAAAAACAAGGCCGTAAGAAAATGAGATGGGTTTTCCGAAATAGGATTCCTATCTCTTTTTTGTTAACTTGGGCGAGCAACAACTACCAGCTAGGATGATAGAGCAAAAACACGGCTTTAATAGTTCGTGGTCGTGACAAAGCCATTTTCCTTTTTGGAGCTGGAACGAGCAAGGAGAAGCTTTCTCCCCCTGCGCAAAGAAAGCCATCCTCGTGTTCCAGTGCTCCATATTCTCGACCCGCCAGAACTGAGATTTTAATTTCTTTGTCTTCTGCTTTTCGTAAGAGATCGGCTTAATAAAGCAGTTCTGACCATGCTGTTCGTACACCAATAGCTTAAACATGATCCGAGTTTCTGCTGCCGGTTTTCTTCCTCTCGGAGAACACACCTGATACAGTTTTCTGTAATCCAATTCTTTAAGCTGGGCGTTGGCTACATACACCGATTCATGTTCATCTATTAAAATGATTTCGCTTATTGGAAGGGTCAGCTGTTGATATATGCCGCCCTTTCCTGTATACTGTTTTTGTTGTATCTGGTTCATGACAGTCTCAGCTTACAACAAAAAATGAGATAGGCAACCCCTTTCGGGGAAGTCTATCTCATTTTTTTGTTGGGGCTATTTTGCAACAGCCCCTTTTCGATTCGTTATCAGAATTTGATCAGCGGCGTACCAGCTGACACACTGCCCTCTGCAAGCATTTTCAGCTCGCCCAGCTCATCGCTGTTGGTCACGATGACCGCCGTCGTGGCGGGATAGCCTGCAGCTTTGATGGCCCTCAGATCGATGGTCAGCAGCGGCGTACCGGCCTTGACGGCCTCGCCCTCCTTGACCAGACCTTTGAACCCTTTGCCCTGCATCTCAACCGTGTCCATGCCAACATGGATCAGGAGTTCGATCCCGTCGTCGCTGGTCAGGCCTACCGCATGCAGCGTCGAAGGCACCTGGCTCACAACACCATCGAACGGCGCGTAGACCGTTTTTTCGGAAGGTTCGATCCCGCATCCCGGGCCGAGGATCCCCTGCGCAAACGTTTCGTCGGGGATGTCGGCCTGCGCCAGCACTTTGCCGCTGATCGGAGCCAGGATCGTCCTGTTCTGGCTGATGAACTCTACTTTCGCTTCCTGCTGCTCAGCTTTTCCGCCGAACAGCTTGTTGAAAAATCCCATGTTGATACGCCTTCTTTCCAATCATTATCGATCCGGGCAGGTGCAGAAATATCTCGCACAGCCTGCGTTTTCTTCAAGCGCCTGCTGATATATCAAAATACCATTCCTGCCACGAAAAAATCAATATTCCTTCTTCATTTCCTTTTTCTGTTTCAGGTCAGGTCGCCGCCGTTGGTCGCAATCACCTTTTTATACCAGTAGAAGCTATCCTTCCGGTGGCGGCTCATATCGCCTGTACCATCATTATTCTTATCCACATAAATAAGGCCATACCGTTTTTTCATCTCTCCGGTAGACGAACTCACCAGATCGGTGCAGCCCCATAAGGTATAGCCCATCAGGTCCACGCCTTCCTCGACCGCCTGTGCCATCGCTTCAATGTGCGCCCGCATATAATCGATGCGGTGGGGGTCGTGGATGGTGCCGTCAACTTCCAGCTTATCCTCTGCGCCCAGGCCGTTCTCCACAATGAACAGCGGCTTCTGGTAGCGGTCATACAGCTCGTTCAGATACCAGTGCAGGCCGTCCGGGTCGATGGTCCAGCCCCACTGGCTGGTTTTTCGATAGGGGTTCTCGGTGCCGCGCATCACGTTGCCCACCAACGTGGGGACATTGGGGTCGTTCGTAACAGTGGTGCTGGAATAGTAGCTGAGAGACACAAAGTCCACCGTGCCGTTTTTCAGCGCCTCGGCGTCCGGCTCTTTTTCCTCCCCGGTGGGGAACAGCCGCGCCCATTTGATGCTCATGCGGAACACTTTGAAGCCCATCTCGCCGTAGAGGGCAATGTCCTCTTTATAGCGGTGATAAAAATCCACGGCTTCGTGGCTGGGGTATAGTAACCGGGCAGGATGCCGTCCGTCAGATAGCGGGGCGTCGTGCGGCTGCCACCGCTCATCACATCCGGCACGGACAGGCCGCAGCTGCCGACGCCGCCCTCATACTGATGGGCAGCCGTTGCACCGCCCCAAAGAAAATTTTTCGAAAACACATTCTTCATGATCTCGTTCTCCGTTCTTTTTAGGCTTCAGAGGATTCTTCTGCTTCCTGCTGGGCGCAGCGCTCCTGCCAGAGCACCAGCGCTGCCACAGCCAGCGGCGCAAAAGCCCAGCAAACTCCGGCTGCGCCGTGGATATTCACGGCGGCACAGCCAAGACTGCCGCCCAGAAGATAGTTTGCGATCGTCAGCGTATAGATGCGTGCACCTGTCAGGTCCTGCACATTCCTGTAGAAGAAATATCTCAGCCAGCGGGTGACGCAGTTTTTCAGATTTCCGGTCAGGAACAACGTCGCGCTGGGGTACTGGCCCACATGGTTGAAGCTGCCCCACTGGAAGCTGGTAGCAAAAAAGATTGGGTAGACCCTGAAAAAAGCGAATACTTCTTCCGGCAGCCTGGCCGAAAGCATCAGCGCCGCCGCGTCCACCACGATGCACAGCTCCCGCATGGGCAGCGTACAGAATTCATGCAGCAGCCACGCGGCTGCGATGCCGCTGCTGAAGATCAGAAACGCGCCGATGCGCGCTGCCGCGCTGAATCCGTTCCCATCCGAGACATCGATGAGCAGGTCCATCAGGTTTCCGGTCTGGGCTGAGCCGTAGCTTCCATGAACGCAGATCGCGTAAAGCCCCATAAATCCACCCATAAAAGTCATCAGATAATGCAGTATTTCTTCCCTGTATTTTTGCAGCGTCTCCATCGTCCGTTTTCGTCTGTCCTTTTGTTGCATTTTTTCTGTAATATGTCGAATGGCACATGGTTTCGTCTTGAGTTTTGCTGTTTTTCTGATACAATAAAAATGTATCAATTACCATATTTTTTCATATTCGACTTTGCTTTCCATTAAAACGAGGTGCTTTGCATGAACGCCATCGGCCGTAAACAACATATCATCCAGAAGCTTCAAAAAGAAAACTATGTTGACACAAATGAGCTTGCCGCTGAACTTGCCGTGTCAGCCATGACGATCCGGCGCGACTTGAACGCTCTGGCCAAAAGCGGCCTGATCACCGTGCAGCATGGCGGTGCCACCTTGAACAGCGGCTCCCTGTTCGAGTTCAACATGGCGATGAAGAATGAGAACCAGATGACCGAAAAGATGCGCATCGCCAAAAAATGCCTGGAATATGTTCACGGTGGTGACTCTGTTTACCTGGACGCCGGCACTACTGTCAGCTGCCTGGCCCCTCTGCTGAAAGGCAAAGAGAATGTTCTCATCATGACCCATTCCCTGCTGGCAATGGATCAGCTCTCCGACACAAATCTGCACGTCATCATGTGTCCCGGCGAGTACCGGAGCGATTCTCTGGCCTTTATTGGTAGCCTGACAGACGAATTCATCTCCCAGTTCCAGATCGACACCCTGTTTTTGGGTGTCGAGGGTATCGACCTAAACGGCGGCTTCTCTGTCCCCCACATTGCCGACGGCACCACCAAGCGCACGTTAGTCAAAAAGGCGCGACAGGTCATCTGCATGGCCGACAGTTCCAAGTTCGATTCTGCCTACTACTTCAGCATCGCCCCCCTGCAGGATGCCGACCTCATCGTTACCGATTCCGGCATCTCCCCCGCCGTGCTGGAACGCTATACCAGCGCAGGCATCCGCATCGTGGTAGCCTGAGCCTTCCCGGCTCGCGTACTGTTCCCGGCGGGGCAGGCGCCAGACCTGTTCAGACCGTCGGCTCCCAGGTCAGGGCACCGCTGTGATCCAGCAGATAGGGGCGAAGATAGGCGACGGTGGAGCACATGGGGAGGACATCTTCGGGGATCTCAATGCCCAGTACATCCTTCAGATAGGCGCGGCGCTCCTGCATCCGCTCCCACATGGCGGGGTACTGGCTGTGGAGCTCTTCCCTCAGAGCCGCATCGGCCAGAGCCACCGTGCTCTCCGCGCTGGTCCCGCCATAGCCCGGGACCGAGGGGATAATATCGATCTGCAGCATCATGCCGCTTTGCAGCAGTTCCTTCGAGTCCTTTCGCACCGGCGAGCAGAGCCATTCTTCCTCTGCCGTCAGATGGCCCGGACACAGACCCCAGCCGTATTTCTCGCGGGGGAGTACCTGCTCCACCAGCTCATACAGAGCTCCGCCTTCCATACCGACGTGCAGCTGTTCCAGCCAGCGGGCATAAGCGTTGAAGTAAGGCGCGGCCACCCGTTCCAGATAATCCTGCTGGCCGTCGGGCATCTCCGACGCATTGTGTACGGCAAAGCCTGCCCGGCTGGACAGGCCGCCGCGGTAACCCACCGTCAGGGAGATGGGGTCGCCCACCTTTACGACATTGTCGGTTGGATACATATTGCCTTTCAAAAAGCGCGGGCCGCTGGCTGCAATGGTCACCACGCTGTTGTGCTGGCCATAGCGGTTGAGCTTGTCGCCCAGTACCATCTCCGGCACACCCTCGTCCAGCGCATCCATCGCGTCCAGGATGCAGTCCGAGGCCAGCGCAGCCGCGAACTCGTAATGCGCGATCTCGTTGGCGTTGTTCGTCACGCGGGCGCCATTCTCGCCGATGAACAGCCCGCCTGCCGGGGTCAGGTATTCGGCACCCACCACATCCCGCAGGGCGTCCATGATAAAGGCCGGCAGATCATACATCTGCCCCACATCCTCATAGGGGCTGGTGAACAGCTTCCACCCGGCCACACCGGTGCGTCTGCCCGCTTCCAGACCAGCTGCCGCAAGCTGCTCCCGCAGCGTTTTGGGCGTCTCACAGGGCTGGTTGGGTAGCGAGAACACGGGGACGTGTACGGCAGCAGCCTGCACACGCGCCTTTCCGGCCTTGTTCAGGTTTTCGTTGCCCAGCACAAGGCTCATCGTCCCGTCGGCCTGGATCACCAACAGTCCCTCTTCAAACCGAGTGTAGTAGCCCACCAGATATTCAAAGTTTCCGCCGTGCTCCACATCACTGTAGACCACCAGCCGCTCCAGACCCTCCGCACGCATCCGGGAAAGGATCTTCTGCCTACGCTCTTCCAGCGTCTCGTCGGTCAGCGCAACCGGGATAAGCGAACAGTCCTTCCGAGGCTCCGGCACCGGTTTCAGCTTTACCACATAATTTTTCATAGCTATTTTTCCTTTTTTCTGGTTTTCATTTCCAAAACAGGTTCATTTCAAATATAGGTCATTCCTATCACTTTGTCAACGGACCCAGTTCACAAACAGCACGATCACCATCGGCATAAACGTCACGGCGTAGATGGCCCGCAGCACCTGGATCAGCGCGATCTTTGTCAGGTCGGCGTTCAAATCGGCCGCAATCAGCGACATATCCGTAGCGCCGCCGGGGGCAGAGGCCAGCATGGCAGACTTCAGATCCAGCATCCCCTTCTTTTTGCATATCGTGCTGTAGATCAGGTTGACCAGCCAGTAGTTGGCCATCAGGATCAGCAGAGCAATCACCGTACCACCGTTCAGCAGAGCCAGCGCCGAGGGATGGATGCTGCAGCCCACTACCGCACCCGCCAGCAGCTGCGCCACCGTTTTTATGGTCAGCGGCACATAGCAGGCCGAGGTAGTGATATTCAGCAGCACGATCACAACGATCGCAAATACCATAGCACCTGCCGGCGCAGCGCTGGCATATCCCGCAAATCCGGCTGCCAGACAAACGATCATCGTGAACGCCAACTTCCGGTTCCGGCCATAGATGAGCCTGTCCAGCCAGGTCTCGCCCATTTCCAGCGTGCCGGTAACAAGGCGCACATCCTCTTCGGCATCGCCTTCGTTTCGGGTGAAGAACCGGATCCAGTATGGGAAGAACAGCAGTACGCCCACCAGGCGCAGCGTCTGCATCAGCGCCACGATGGGGGTATCGCCGCCAAGATCGATGCTCAGCATGGAGATGTCAGTCACACCGCCGGCCACAGAGCCGAGCAGTGCCGTGACATAGTCAATGCCCGCAATCTTATGCACCACGACGCCCGTGACGAATGTGTTGGCCGTGAGCATGAGCACCAGCAGGAAGAAAGGCTTGAGCAGGTACTTTGCGTTCCGCACATCCTTTTTGGTGATCTGCATCCCGATGAATCCGCCCGAGATCGCCTGCGCAGAGATTCGCACCCATGTGGGCAGGTAGGCGTAATCCCAGATGATGTTGGTCAATCCCACCGCCAGCATACTGCCGATCATGGCAGGCGCAGGCAGGCGGAATTTTTTTGCCGCCTGGAAGCCGATCCACGCCACGGCAAGGGTAAGACAGATCTTCAACATCAGATATTATCCAGAGGCCAGATGGGGCGCTGCACCGTCTTGTAGGTAAGACGTTCCGTACGCTGCATGGTGGTGCCGTCCGTCAGCGACATCACATAGCTCTTGGCCTGTCCTTTCAGTTCGGGATAGAGGTAGCCCTGTTTGACGACAAAGAAGTTATACCGCGTCATATCCACATTGGCACAGTCGTACTGATACTTCTCGGCAAAGGAGACCGGGAAATTCTCCACGATGATGGTGATCGGGCGGTCGTCCAGCTTGATGGTGCAACAGCTACCCACCATGGCCTCGTTGTGGTAGTGGTGATGCAGGTCGCCGAAGGAGAGGATCGCACCGGACAGCGCCACTTTGGCCGACAGCTCCGTTTTGGCCGTACCAAGTTCGAACTCTATATGCTCGCCCATCTTTTTCGTAGAGAGCACATTGTCCAGCAGGGGCTTGTCGTTGATGCCTGCCACGATGATGTTCTTATCCTTATAGTCTTTCAGAGCCAGCAGCTGGCGCAGGACATAGGTATTCATGCCCTGTGCGCCGGCGGTCACATTATCGCCGGAGTCGGTCAGGAACACCGGGCCGCCCTCTACCTTCATCATGGCCTCCAGGGCCTCGTCCGGGTCGGCGGCATAACCGGTAAAGTGGAACTCGCGGTGGCGCGCCCAGACAAAATCGTAGATCTCCTGGGCCTTCTGCTCGGCGTACTCCTTATCCTCGGGGCGGTTCGGCGTGACCATAACGGCAGCGCCGCACTTTGCGCTGTCGTGGCGCAGGTAGCCGATATGGTAAGAGCAGGTCAGGATGCGGGGGTCGGCCTCGATCTCGTTCAGCAGCTTATTAATAGACACCAGCGGCTCGTCCGTGGAGACACAGCGCTCGCCGCCCAGCAGGATCGGCACCTTTTTGTAGATGGGGTGGATCTCGCGGCGGTCCTTCAGCAGGTCCACCAGCGCGTGGAACACCACCTGATGAGCATCTTTGCGGTCGGTATGGGGGCTGTGGCGGAAGGTGCGGATGATATTACAGTTATCGGCCTGCTCCTGCGAAAGGTTTCCGTGGGGGTCCATAACCATTGCCAGCGGCATATAAGGCCCGGTGATCTTGCGGATCTCCCGCACCAGAGCATGGTCGCCGGAGTCGCCCTCCAGATCAATGACCGAAGAAGCACCGTGGAAGAAGAAGAACATACCGTCGATGTCGTGCAGATGCTCCTTAACTGCGTTCTTGAACTGTGTAAGGATGTACTCAAAGGCTGCGCCGTCCACACGGCCGCCGCCTCCGCCGTAGGCCATCAGGCTGGGGACCAGCTCCACGCCGCACTCGGCTGCCGGCTCACGGACGTACAGGATATCCGCCACTGCATCGCCGCGGGTGATGGAGAAGTCTTCCAGCATCATGGGCTTATCCACATAAGCATTGCACTCGGCCACAAAGCCGCCAATCAAAATTCTCATATCGTGTTCCTTTCCCGGCAGAAGAGCCGTTGGATCTTTTCAAATGTTGTCGATGGGGAACATGGGGCGCATGATCTTTTTAAAGGGGATGATCCGGGTATCCTGCGGCGTTGCGCCGTTTGTCAGGGACATCACGCAGAACTTTCCGGCTTCTTTCAGCTCCGGGAAGATGTAGCCCTGCTTGACGGCCACCACGTCGTAGTCGTCCACCGAGACGCCCACACCGCGGAACTGGTGCAGCTCCACCATTGCCTGCTTGGAGTTTGCCACCACGATGTCGATGGGCGCACCCTGCACCGAGACTACGATGGCCTCGCCGTAGCTGCCGTTTTTGCGGAACATGAAGCCGTCCAGCTTGCCTCTGCACTTGATCTTCACGTTCAGAAAAACGCTGCGGCTCATCTCGTCCCGCTCGACGCCCAGCCGGAGTTCCGTCTCTGCGCCGTTCTCCAGAGCCGAAAGCTTGTAGCAGGCATCATCGTCATGGATGTCGGCAAAGAGGAACTTTTTGTTCAGCTTTTCTACCGCCAGGACCTGTCGCAGGATGTAGGTGTTCCAGCCCTGCGCTCCACTGGTGACGTTATCGCCCGAGTCGGTGATGAATGCCGACTTGCCCTCAAACGCCAGCGCCATTTCCAGCGCTTTGTCCGGGGCAGCGGTCAGGCCGGTATAATGAAACTCATGGCGCTTGTCCCACACATAGGCCGCCACCTTGTCGGCGATCTCCTGCGCATACTCCTGATCTGCCGCCGTCTGGGGTACGGCCACGATGCCGCAGCCCGCCACAGGGGTATCGTGGAGGATATAACCGACGTGCCAGCTGATACTGCGGATACGGGGATCTTTTTCCAACTCATCCATGTACTGGTTGATACTCTTCACCGGCTCGTCCGTCGAGACGCTCTGCTCGCCGCTCAGGATCAGGGGCAGCTTGCGGTACACCGCATGGATGTTCTCCCGGGCCTTCACCAGCTCACAGAGCATGGAGGCCACCTTGCACATGGTATCCAGACTGTCGGTATGAGACGATTCACGGTAGCTGCAGATGATCTGGGTGCTCTCCACATACTCCCTGCACAGGTTGCCGTGGGGGTCGCAGCAGACCGCGATGGGCAGATGCGGCCCGACGATCTGGCGAATCGCCTCCAGGATATGGTGCTCGCCGGAGCCGAGGCCTTCCACCTCGCTGGTGCCGTGGAGCATCAGATAGATGCCGTCGATCTCATCCTGATGCTCCCGGACTGCGTTCACGAATCAGGACTCGATATAATCGAACGTCTCCTTTTGGATGACACCAGAGGCACCGGCTGTCGCATAGATCGAAGGGATCACTTCGATGCCGGCATCGGCAAAATGTCCTCCACCTGCATCTTGTAGATGCAGTCCTCACCAACTGTGATCACATAATTGGTGATGTCGTTTTTCAGAGGCACATTTGGGACTCTGCCGTAAAATAACCAACAAGAACTTTCATTCTCTGATTTCCTTGTTCAGATCTCGTCGATGGGGTACATCGGGCGCTGGATGCGCTTGAACTGCAGCTTTTTGGTGTTCTGGGGTGTCGCGCCGCCCGTGAGAGACATCACATAGAAGGCTGCGGCTTCTTTCAGCTCCGGGAAGATATAGCCCTGTTTGACCACCGTGATGTCATAATCGTTCCAGTCCACATGGGCGCGGTCGTAAATGATCTTGGCCGAGAAGGTCTTCTCGCTGTCTGCCACCACGATGTCGATGCCTGTTTCCTTTACATGAGCGGTAACGCAGTGGCCGAATACTTTCATGATCGTGGAGCCGGTCGTTCCGGAGCGGACGATCTCTCCCTTGCTCTTCACGGTCACATCCAGTTCCACCGGTGCACTCAGCTCGTCGTGGCCGACGCCCAGCGTGATATGCCGCTCCTCGCCGACCTCCGCTTCCATAAGGCCCCGGCAGCACTGCGGGTCGCAGATGGATGCGAAGAGAAAGGTCTTATCCGTATCCTTCAGCGCCAGCACCTGCCGCAGGATGTAGGTGTTCCAACCGGTGGCGCCGCTGGTGACGTTGTCGCCGGAATCGGTGATGAAGGCGGGACCCTTCTCCTGGGCCATCGCCATCTCCAGCGCCTTGTCCGGTTCGGCGGTCAGGCCGGTATAGTGGAACTCATGGCGCTTGTCCCACACATAGGCTGCCAGCGCGTCGGCAGCCTGCTCTGCGTAATCCTGATCGGCGGCAGTGGCCGGAGTCACCACGATGCCGCAGCCCGCCACAGGGGTATCGTGGCGGATATAGCCGACGTGCCAGCTGGCGCTGCAGATGCGGGGGTCCTTTTCCATCTCGTCCATGTACTGGTTGATGCTCTTCACCGGCTCGTCTGCCGAGACGCTTTGCTTGCCGCCCAGGATCAGGGGCAGCTTGCGATATACAGCGTGGATGTTTTCACGTTTTTTCAACGCTTCGCAGAGCATCCCAGCCACGATCCGCCGGGTCTGGATGCTGTCGGTATGGGGCGACTCACGATAGCTGCGCACCACCTGTGCACTCTCCACATATTCCTTGCACAGGTTGCCGTGAGGGTCGCAAGCAACGTAGATCGGCACATAGGGGCCGACCCGCTTGCGGACCTCTGCCAGGATATGATGCTCGCCGGAGCCGAGGCCTTCCACCTCGCTGGCACCATGCAGCATCATATAAATACCGTCGATCTCGTTCAGGTGCTCTTCCACCGTCCGGATAAAGCAGGCCTCGATGTAGTCAAAGGTGTGACGCTTGATGACGCCGGAGGCTCCGGACACCGCGTAGACTGCGGGGATCACCTCGATGCCCGCCTGTGCAAAAATATCGCCGACGTGCATCTTGCGCACACATTCCTCGCCAAATGCGATGTCATAGGCCGTGATCTCATTTTTGCGGGGAATATTTTCGTTGGACTCCGTGATAAACTCGCCGATCAACACTTTCATCTTCATTTACCTCATAATAAACAGTAGTCCCTGCCCGAACCTCTCCAGAGCAGGGACTACCCGTTTAATTTACTTTACATTTTTCTTGGCGTCTCTGCTCAGGAAGAAGCGGGTTGCGATAAAGGAGGTTACAATGGTAGCGGCTGCAACGATGACTGCGATGATCACATGATGCATACCGCCGTTCTCGTCGATGTACATGATGAAGGTCATCAGGCCGGGGCAGCCGATCTGGACGAACTTCTTCAGCCCAGTGATACCGGCGATCAGGCCGCCGACCACAGCGCCGCAGGCAGTACCCTTCAGAGCAGCGGGGGTGGAGATCAGTGCGCCGTAGAATGCAGGCTCGGTAACGCCGCACAGAGCGGTCAGGCCGAAGGAGCCGTACAGGCCCTTCTTTGCGGCATTGTCGGAACCCTTGAGAGAAGTTGCGATGCCAAGGGTGGCAGCACCGACTGCCAGATTGGAGATAAAGCCCATGTTGCCGAAGATGACGTCATAGCCCTGGTCTGCGATGAAGGCGATGGACATGGGGCCGATGCCCTTGTCGATGCCGAACATGACCATGTAGGGATACAGAGCGGCCAGCAGGGGCTGCAGCAGGAATCCGATCGTGTTGGAGAGGAACATACACACAGCGGCGACACCATTGCTCAGCTCAGTACCCAGAGGTCCAAGGACGATCAGTTCCACAGGGACCACAATGATCATGGTGACCAGCGGGGTCATGAAGAAGGTGATGACTTCCGGCATGATCTTCTTGACGAACTTGTACACGAAGTACATGAAGAAGACGCCCAGCATCACGGGGAAGACGGTGGAGCCGTAGGAGACCTGCGGCACGGGGATGCCGAGGAAGCTCAGGCCTTCAACATTGTTGATACGGTCACAGACCAGAACAGCGCCTAAGAAGCCGCCGTAGATCTCAGGCATTTTCAGCTGCTTGCACATGAAGATGCCGACCCAGATGGGGAAGTAGGTGAAGCCTGCCTGGAACAGTGCCATGCAGATGTTCACCGTGCCGGTGCTGGTATCCAGACCGAAGTAGTTGATGCCGACGCGGGCGATTGCCAGGATCATGCCGCCCACGATCATGGCCGGAACGATCGGCATAAAGACGGGAGCCATGAAGCCCGCGATCTTATCCATGACCCACTTTGCATTATGGGGCTGGTTTGCGTTGGAATCCTCGATCTCCACGCCTGCGTTCATGCCCTCTTTCCAGCCGGAGACGGCCAGGAACTCATTGTAGGCATCGTTGACCTTGGGTCCAATGATGATCTGATATTGACGACCCTTCTCCACAAGGCCTGCCTGCTCGGGAGCTTTCTTCAAAGCCTCCACATCCACCAGGCTAGGCTTTGCCACTTCGATGCGCAGACGTGTTGCACAATGCGTGACGTTGGTGATGTTGCCCACACCACCGATATTGTCCAGAATATATTTGGACATTTCGTCAAATTTACCCATGGGTTTACCTCCTGCAAAGTTTTCAAGCAGAACGTCTCATTCCACTCGTTTCCAAAAGAATTTTACGGGACGGCTTCTTTGCGCTCCTCCACCTCGCTTCCGATTTGTTCATTTTTGTTCTCGCTCTGTTCTCTTTTGTTGTATTATATTCCAGGTTCTTCGCTTTGTCAACAATTTGTTCACGTTTTTATAGTCAGTTTGTTCATTTTCGTCGCATTGTATGTTTTTATTCGTTCGTTTTGTCAGTTCTGGCAATTATCCGGACACAAGGTCACATTTTTGGGCCTTATTTTCCGCTTCAATTTTTCCATTTTTTCACAAAATCATCTGTGCTGTGCGCTTTTCGCTGCCGCACCTTTTCAGAAACGGATCAGCCAGAATGTCACAAAAGACAACATTGAAGAAACAAACACACACGCATTGGTAAAGCCCATGTCGCCGTGGTATTTCTGGCAGTAGATCGTAGCGGTGTTCACAACAGGCGCTGCATTGATGAGCACCGCCGCCGCACACTGCACTCCCTGCACCCCCAGCAAACGGCAGGCCGCCAGCGTGATATAAGGAGAAGCCAGTAGCCGGAACAGGCTGACGCCAAACACCTGGCCGGAAAAAATCTGGGACAGAGATACCGTGCGGAAGGTATCCAACAGCGTGGAACCCACGAGGATCATTGCCATCGGACTCATGCAGGCTGCCAGGCTGCTGCACATCCCCATGACGGGTACCGCCACCGGAACTTTCAGAAGGTTGAGGAGAAAGCCCAGTGCCATGCTGATGTTCAGGGGGTTGCGCACAAAGTTTTTCAGCCCTTGTTTTACCCCGTTGCCGTGGCTAGATGTATCAAAATAGTACTGGCCCGAAATATTGGAGAGGATGCGGGTGGACACCATGAATATATTGGCGTAGAACACGCCCGTGGGTCCGTACATCGACTCCACCAGCGGGATGCCCACCATCGAGCCATTCGAGATGAGCATACAATACTCCGCGATCCTCCGCCGGGCCAGCGGCACGGAGGCCGGGATGAGCCGGGCGCAGAGCATCACTACGGCCATCACCAGCGCACCTGCGGGTACCAGCCACCCGCAGGTGGAAAGCTCCTCTAGCGACATGGACTGGTAAAACGAGACGAAGATATTCATCGGCATCAGGACGTTCATCAACAGATCCGAGAGGAACTGGTCCGCCTCCGCATTTGTGAGCTGCAGCTTTTTCAGCAACATTCCCAGGCCGAACAACAGCAGGATCTTACACTCCGCCTGCAGCAATACAATGCCGTCCATCCCGATCACACGTCCTTATGTTCCGTGATGAAATCCCTGTACCAGTAATAGCTCTTTTTGGGGATGCGGCGCAGCAGGCCGTCCTCATAGTCTACCCGCACAAGGCCATACCGTTTTTTGTAGCCGTTGATCCACGAATACAGATCCATCGTAGACCAGCAGTAATAGCCCTTCACGTTCACGCCGTCCTCCTTGGCCTTGAGGATCCAGCCGATGTAATCGTTGAGGAACGCGATCCGGTCGTTGTCCTCCACATAGCCGTTTTCGTCCGGCACATCGTAGCAGCCGTGGCCGTTTTCGGTGACGTAGATGGGGATATTGCCGTACCGCTCCTTGCGCAGCATCAGGGTATTGTAGGCGCATTTGGGGTAGATCTCGCGTCCCCATTTGTTCAGCCTGGTATCGGTGTCGCGATCCGACTCGAACCAGCCTGCAATGGCGCGCGTCTCCCGGGCTGTCTTGCCGGTGCCGTCGTTGTTGCCCGCATTGTTCACGGTAAAGGCGGTGATGCCGGATTCGTTGGGCTTGACGATCAGGCGGCTATAGATATTCTGGCCCAGGAAATCCACCGTATTGTTTTTGATGATCTCGAGGTCTTCGTCCTTCATAAAGGAGAGGTCGATCCCTCTTGCCTTGACTGCTTCCAGCAGCTCCGGCTCAAAATATCCCTTGATGGCCGGGTCAAGAATGCCAAAATTGCAGAAGTAATCGCAATACTTCACAGCCTCTCGGTATTCCGGCGTATCCTGCAGGGACGTGGCGGGGCCGCAGCCCTGCACGATGCCGATCTGGCTGTTCTTGAAGCCCATCTCCCGGAACTCCCGGATGGCTTTGGCATTACAGACATCCATATTGTACAGACAGTGGGCATAGCTCTGCAGATCGTTCTTGTGGTTCGGGGGATAGTTGCCCACGCAGTAATCACAGTAGGCGTTGTGATTCGGCTCGTTGATGGTAACATAGAGCGGGATGCGCTCCCCATAGTGCTGGAACACCACGGCTGCATAGTACGCAAACTCGTCGGCGATGCCCTCGTAGCACCATCCGCCTTTCTGGCCGATATACTCCGGCAGGTCGTAGTGTACCAGCGTCACATTGGGTACGATACCGTACTTCTCGCACTCATCCAGCACCCGGTCATAGAATGCAAGGCCCGCTTCGTTGACAACGCGGTCTTCCTTCGGGACGATGCGCGGCCAGCTGATCGAAAAGCGGAAGGTATTCTGGCCGCTTTCCGCCATTATCCGGATGTCCTCGGCATAGTGATGGTAAAAATCACAGGAAACGTCGCCCGTGATGCCGGTGGTGTTGGCCGGCGAGTGGCAGAATGTATCCCAGACGCTGGGGCCTTTGCCGTCCTCGTTCCATCCACCCTCGCACTGATAGGCCGCCGTAGCGGAACCCCACAGAAATTTTTCACTCATCGTTCTGTCTCCTTATTCCTCGGTGTGATCCTTGATGTACTGCTTATACCAGTAATAGCTCTTCTTGGGGATGCGCTTCAGTCCGTTCTCATAGTCCACATAGATCAGGCCGTAGCGCTTATCATAGCCGTTGATCCAGGAATAGCAGTCGGTCGTAGACCATGCATAATAGCCCTTGACATTGCAGCCTTCGTTCTGGGCCTTGATGAGCCACTCCAGATAGGACTGGATAAACTCGATGCGCTCGTCGTCGTTGACGCAGCCGTTCTCGTCCGGGTGCTCATACAGCGCGTGTCCATTCTCCGTGATATACACCGGAATGTCGCCGTAATCCTTCTTAATACCCATGAGCATATCGTACACGGTCTTCGGGTAGATCTCGCGGCTCCACGCATTCTTCGGGGTGTTGGGGTCCACGTCGGTCTGGAACCAGCCCTTGACAACATAGCCTTCGATGCTCTTCTGGCCTGCGCCCACATTGTTGGGGTAGTAGTTGGTCTCACCGGATTCGTAGGGCTTTACCAGAGCGCGTGTATAGCAGTTCTGGCCCAGGAAGTCCACCGTATTGTTCTTGATGATCTCAAGGTCTTCGTCCTTGACGAAGGAGAGGTCGATGCCACTTTCCAGCAGCAGAGGCTTGAGGTCTGCAGGGAAATGCCCCAGAATCGCAGGGTCGGTGACCCACTTATTCTTGAACAAGTCGCCCCGGCGCTGGGCGATGCGGTATTCCGGCGTATCCTTCAGGATCTGGACCGTGTTCGTGGTATGCACGATGCCGATCTGGCTGTTTTTGAAGCCCATCTTCCGGAACTCCCGGATCGCCTTGGCGTTTGCCACCATGAAGTTATAGGACACCTGCACCAGTGCCTGCACATCGTGCTTGTTGGGAGGATAGTTACCGGTCAGGTAGGAGCAGCAGCCGTTATGGGTCGCCTCATTGATCGTGACATAGAAGGAAATCTCCTCGCCGAACTGCTCGAAGCAGACCTTTGCATACTTGGCGAATTCATCCGAGAAGATCGGATTCTGAAATCCGCCAATGTCCTCCAGCCATGCCGGAATGTCGTAATGGAGCAGCGTCACGTTGGGTACGATACCGCTCTCTTTGCAGGTCTTGAGCACATCCTTATAAAAGGCGACTCCCTCCATATTCACCGGGCCGTCCCGGGTGGGCAGAATGCGGGTCCAGGCAATGGAGAAGCGCAGGGTGTTGTGTCCACCCTCTTTCAGCAGCCGAATGTCCTCCTTGTAGCGGTGGTAAAAATCTGCCGCCACATCGCCGGTAAATCCCTTGGTGTTTTGGGGGCCGTGACAGAACTGATCCCAGTTGCTCTCTCCTTTTCCACCCTCGTTCCAGCCGCCCTCACATTGGTATGCTGCGCTGGCTGTACCCCACAAAAAACTTTTGTCCACTTTTCCGTTCATATTTTCCTCCAATCTGTTTCATTTTGAGCTTTTTGCTCTTTGTTGTTTCTATTATAGAAAAAACCGCGCATTGTTCAACACAATGCACGGTTTTTGAATCGTTTTTGCAAAATTACTGGTCATCTATGCCATATTTTGATTTTTCCATTTCGTTCTTCCATTTCGCAACTTTTTCCTCCGCATCGGCAACGTCCGCCGCATGGAGCCGCTCATAAGCGCTCAGCTTTTTCCGGACATTTTCCTTGTAATGCCGTTTGAAGTAGAGCGCATAGAGCGAATCCAGAAGATACATCAGCGACATCCGGGTAGAAAAGGCCGAAATCTTCTGATAATGGTCTTCGTTGGATGAAAGATACAGCAGATGATCTGCATAGCCGCACAGCGGAGTCTTATCGGTGGATGTGATAAGCGCAATGGGCGAGTGCTGCTGCCTGAGCAGCCGACAGATCTGGCCCACCGTGGAGCTGCGCCCCCCAAAGGAGATGACGATGGAAAAATGCTTCGGGTTCGAATTGGCCGCCGCCAGTTTCTGCATATAAGCCTCGTGCGGCACCTCCACCGGCACATTGATCTCCTGCATCTGAAACCGGAAATTATCTGCCATGCAGAAATTACCCGCCGATGTGTAGATGTCAATGCGCTCTGCACGTTCCATCGCTTCTGCCACCTGTGCCATCGCGTAGGGATCTGCCAGTTCCAGCGTGTCCGAGATCGTGTACTCGTAAACCTCTTTCAAATGGAGCAGTATTTCGTCCGGTGTTGCCTCTGCCTCAATAGGAAAATTGATGTCCTGCACCGCGCTTTCCGATTTCTGATGCACCACCGTCCAAAGAGCCACCTTAAAGTCGCTGTATCCTTTCAGATCCAGCTTCTTCAGCAGCCGGTAGACCGTAGATGTAGAAAGATACAGATCTCCGGCCAGCTGCTGCGGCGTTTTGGACAGACACTCCATCGGGTGATTCCGGATGTAATCACACAAACTTTTTTCATTGCTGGTTAGATGTTCCAACTGGTTGATCTGGGTCAGAAGATTCACGGCAGATCCCTCCTCCTGATTTTTGTCGCAGCCCAGGAAAAAGTGCATCTCAACACAGCATATTTTAGTATGCAGGCCGATGCTGTTGTCGTATAAAAAGGGTGATACGTTTTCATTATAGCATAATTTTCAAAAAAGTTCTATTTTTCTGTTTCCCTAAGATTCAGAGTCGCACCAATCAATAGATTTTTGCGATGTGGTATCAGATGCGAGATAAAACAAAAAATCCGAACCCTTCTCCTATTGGAAAAAAGTTCGGATTTTATTGTTGTGGTGCACCTCCAGGGACTCGAACCCTGGGCCCACTGATTAAGAGTCAGTTGCTCTACCAACTGAGCTAGAGGTGCATATGGTGACCCGTACCGGAATCGAACCGATGTTAAAGGCGTGAGAGGCCTCTGTCTTAACCGCTTGACCAACGGGCCATACGTCCATTTTCGCATCAGGTGTTCGCACCCGACTTGGCTATTTTAGCATACCGGGCACCCTTTGTCAACACATAATTTCATATTTTTTCAAAAAATCTTGCGCACCCCGGCTTTGGCCAGACCCAGCATCAGCCCCAGATACACGCTGACCACGGTAGGCGCTTCACCCAGCTCCATGGCCTTGCGCTGGGGCAGGTCGGCAAGGCATCCCTCGTACAGACACTTCAGCTGGGGCAGCTGGGCGTAGTCGTTGGGGTGCATCAGGGTGCTGTCCTTAGGCAGCTCCATCGCGCCGCTCTTTTCCAGCACCTCGCTGACGAACTGGGAGCAGAAATAATGCCGGCGGCGCTGCCAGCGGATATGCAGTGCACACAAGATCAGCCCCAGTGTGTTGAAGCGGTACAATTCGCCCCGCGCCATCATGTGCTCGGCGCGGCGGCGGGCGCGGACGTAGGCCTCGTCTGTGACATCCAGCGCATACAGCGCGCAGGGGGCATCCCCGCGCAGGCGGAAAACGCCCTTGTTCAGGTATTCCTTGCTGGGACCCGCCGGGAACATGGTATAGCCGTTTTTGCGGGTGGAGCTGTACAGACAGTTCAGCTCTTCGTCAAACGCCATGGATGCGTGGGTATAGCTGGCCCCGGTAACGGCATAGACCAGCTTGGACAGCAGCGTGCCGGAACGGGTGAGCAGGATGTAGATGGTTTTCATGGCAGTTTCCTTTATATGTATAGCCGCCGCAGCGGACGGAAAAAGTGTTTCTTATAAAACAAGTATAACATAAGTAAAGTCCTTTTGCCACAAAAACGGCTGAACCAACGCAAAAATTGCACAAAGAGACAAAGTTTGCGGAAAATCGGGGACAAAACTGCCCAAGGCGACCTGTTTCTCCATGTATCCCTGCTTGTCAAAGTTTTATCAAAATGTCGGTTTTCTCCCGTCCCGCCTTATTTTTCACGGTCTGCATCCCTGCCGGGCTTCGTGAATTTACTTTATACGGGAAGGTCTGTTTATGAAATTTGTTTCTTTTTTGCAAACAGAACATTCCATTTATTGCTTTTGGAAAGCTTTTGTGTATAATGATAGACAGGAGAATTTGCATTGCATCGTTCTGTGCTGTCTCCCCCTTATGCGGTGTCCGTACCATAAATGGCGCTGCATCTCCTACACAGAGTTATGTAAGGATCAAACGAAAGTAGAGGTACGCAAATATGGCAAAGTTGGATCTTACCAAGTATGGCATCACCGGCACGACTGAAGTCGTGCACAACCCCTCCTACGAGCAGCTGTTCGCCGAGGAGACCAATCCCGCGCTGGAAGGCTACGAGAAGGGTCAGGTCAGCGAGCTGGGTGCTGTGAACGTGATGACCGGCATCTACACCGGCCGTTCTCCCAAGGATAAGTTCATCGTGATGGACGAGAACTCCAAGGACACCGTGTGGTGGACCAGCGATGAGTACAAGAACGACAACCACCCCGCTTCTCAGGAAGCTTGGAAGGCTGTCAAGGAGATCGCTCAGAAGGAGCTGTCCAACAAGCGCCTGTACGTTGTGGATGCTTTCTGCGGCGCCAACAAGGATACCCGCATGGCAGTGCGTTTCATCGTGGAAGTGGCCTGGCAGGCACACTTCGTTACCAATATGTTCATCCGTCCCACCGCTGAGGAGCTGGAGAACTTCGAGCCTGATTTCGTTGTTTACAACGCTTCCAAGGCTAAGGTCGAGAACTACAAGGAGCTGGGCCTGAACTCCG